>Ga0315901_10004600_pt1 | contig 17114 bp, 18 predicted proteins | sample LakEriMetagenome_10_FD_203761 | JGI IMG/M metagenome (GOLD analysis project Ga0315901, IMG submission 203761) | Freshwater fungal communities from buoy surface, Lake Erie, Ohio, United States - Buoy 2 MA116 | ecosystem: Environmental > Aquatic > Freshwater > Lake | place: USA: Lake Erie, Ohio...
TGATCGTCACCTCATGCTGCGATTCATCCAGATCGGCATCCGGATTCCCTCGAACCGATCCCATTTTGTAGGTCCCAGCGGGAACTCGATTCAACTGCATCCCGATGCTGTTGATGATCTGCTCGCCTGACTGCGCAAACAAATTTCCTCCTGTGATGAACGAAACAAAAATCCAAGTACAGCTCGCCATCTTCTGTGAGTTTCGCGATCTTCTCATGTCTCTCCCCGGCTTCGCATGCAAAATTGCACTCCCAACGCAGATGCTGGCCATTCTGAACCCATCTTCTCTCGACTCGAAGAATTCGTCCGTCGAATCAGTCCGATATTCAGCCTATCCTTCCATAGCCTCGACACCAATGACGTAGAGGGAAATCGCCTAGCGATCACTTCGAACTTCGTCTGGAATCATTGTGGCTTACCAGCATAAGCTACTGCTTTTTATCGTACTCGTGCATGCACTCAACGAGATGGTACCTGCTCTCGAAAAGAAGCATTGGGACATGGGGCATCGAGTACGAGAAACCAAGCTATGACCCACGAAATTACCCGAACAACCTTACTTCGATGGATTGCGAGTGTCTGACAGCGCGTCATCGATGGCGGCTTTGAGCCTGGCCTCTACGCCTGGTCCTACAAACGACCAAGCCCCCGGTTCGTAACCGCCTTCTTCATACGCCTTGTCGTAGGGAACGTAGCAAGGACCATAATCTCCGTAGCCTAAAGTGAACACCATCGAATCCGGTGCAGACTGCTGAGCGTACAACTGGTATTCGACAAACGGCTCCCCTGGCAATAAAAGCAATTTTGCAACTCCAAAATCAATCATCGGCAGGTCCAGTCGATGCTGGAGAGCGGTGCAGCGACTAAGCCAACTCAGCCCAAACGCGGCTCGCACTCTTTCCGATATAGCAGCATCGTTCTTCCGCAATAGACTCTCGAAGTCCCGTTTGCGAAAGCCGATTTCATCTTTTGGTAGAAGCTCTATGCTGGCTGACTGGAATTTGGCGAACTCTAATGGAGTTTTGCGAGTCGACTTCCATGCCGCTGCCCACGATCGATGCAATCGCTCAGCCAATTCGATCCGGGATGCTTGCGATCCATCGTTATATTTCCCCGCCGCCAAATTGCCGCCGCAACCACTGGCATAGAAATGCATCCCATGAGGAAAATCGTTTTGCACCCATCTCCTGGCCAATCCAACGAAGTCGCTGGAAACATCTCCTCTTCCATAAGAGCTCATCGGATGTGTTGCATAGACAGCCAGTGATGCTATCGGCTGATCCTGATGCCAAAAACTTATCAGCTTCAGTCGCGAGTCGATAAGTCCCTCTGGAGCTTCCTGCAGCGCTGGATCCTGGCTCGCACTACCTCGAAAGTGAACCACTCGGCCATCCGTCCCAAAAATCCGACGATTCGACGCAATCCGCTCCACCTCGGATTCACCAACTCCTACATGGCTGATTTCGACCGACCGATATGCTGCAATTCCAACCACCTCGGCCACTCGCTTTAGCACCGACTCATGCCAAGACAAATCGACCACCTTCCCTGGTTGATCGACATCTGCCAAAAACTGCTCAGCCTTCCAATCGACAAGGGGTGCATCATGTTGATGAATGGTGCAGACAAGAACCCGATCTCGCGTTGTCCCTGCGGCCTCCGCTATTCGCGTGCGCCAGCCATCATGTGCTTCATTGCCGATGCCACACCAATCGACCGACGCCAGCACCACCGGTTCACCCGCGCCGTAAAAGATCCAACCATAAACCATCAGCGGATCGACTACTCTTTTCACCTCGGCCACTCCAAGACTAGCGGACAGGCTGTGGCCGATCGGAGGAGTGACATCGCACGAAAAAGTAGCAATCCGGTACTTGCTGCCCTCGTCAGTGAAACCAATTTGGTTCAGGGTGAAAAAGACCAGCAGGGCTGACGGCACCAAGGAAAACCATCGCATTGCCCCTGACGAGGAAATCTTCATCATGGATCAACCCATCTCCTTATCCCGGAAACGCAGCACAGTCTTCAGTCTATCGTGTGACTTTCAGCACGCAGGCCACCTTTTGGTCCGTCTGGCACGATGGACCTATTGCTGGTAGTTTCCGCTCGTGAAAGTCTACGAAATTCCGTCTCGGCGCTGCTGAAGAATATCGAAATGATGATCGAAATGGCCACCAATCATCGCGCAGAGCATTCGAACATCCACGTCGAATCCTGCAACGCGTCCACTTCCACGCCACCCTCGGGATGGGAGATTCGCGAACAAACAGATCGAGGCCGATCGAACCGCAAGAAATTCTTCAGTGAGCTTCTGCCAAGGGACTTCGTTGGCTGTCGCATTGGCAGCAAACTTCATCTCATCAAATGGCAGCAGTTCGCCTACGGCTCCCCTCGCCATCCATAATGCCCGGAAAGCGAACACCCGCTCGCAGTCCGAAAGATGATTCAGCACTTCGCAGAAGGTCCAGCGATAAGGAGGATGCAGGGTCAACGCTGCTTCTGCCGAGACGCCGACCGCCCATGCACCAAAACGATCCGATTGTTCCTTAAGAAGCGCTACCAGATCGCCCGCTCCTTCGCTGCGCCGCAAGTACTTTGCAAAATAAGGCTCCTCCATCTTCGATCACTCCTTCCACCTTGCACTGCCGGCACCCTCCTTGTCGCAACGCAAGGAAATCTGACTCACTCAATCTCAGTTTCCGCCACAAAGACTCGAAGCCATTTTTCCCAACGATGTTTTTTGGTGAAACAACTGGAAATCGCTTTAGCGATTCAGGTTCTGAACGATTTCCGAGAAAAGAGCTTCGATCACCGCGCGCGAACTCGAAACCACCCCATCCAACCTGTCGTGTCCATCGGAGATGCACCATTCCTCCTGGCCGAGTTTTCGTACCGACCATATCTGGCTAAATTCGAAGCCATCCTCAATGCCAAGGCATTGAAGAGCCGCCGGTAGCAGAGGCCGCAACCGGCTGAATTCCATTCTCTCCCCATCCCCTAATCGGGTCCAAGTCCCCGCATCCACCATCGTCCTGCACCTCTCTATCCATCGGCACAATCCAGTTGAATGATCCGGCAGAGAGTCCAACTGAACGACGGTCAGACGCTGGATCGCGCATGCATCAGACCGACGCGATCACGGCTCAATCGTGTGACTGAGCCTCGAAATCGACTCCCTGCATCTAGCAGGATCTCTACAATGAGAGATTGCAAGCGACAAACTGGTGTTCGCCATACTAATTTACCCAGCAAGGAGCACTCCCGGCATGGCCTTTTTCAAGTCGACCGAACTTGGCAACAGCAGCCAAACCATCCTAGCCAATTCTTTTATTTGCCTCAGCCTGTTTTTTCTTTCAGGTCCGACACATGCCGAAGAATTTTGGAGAGGCTTTCAGAATGGGGGACAACTTCAGGTAGCAGGACTGCCGGAATCCTGGGATGCATCCGGAAAGGGAATCGCCTGGAAAGCGGCTCTCGAAGGTTACGGCCAGTCGACTCCAGTCGTCGCCGGAGATGAGGTCTTCCTGAACTCCACAAGCGGCCCCAACAAGGAAACCTATCACGTCGCTGCCTACAGCCTAGCCGACGGATCGAAGCGATGGCAGAAGGACTTTGCCAATCCGTCCCCGGAAGAAAGCAACAGCTACGTTAGTCGTGCTGCCCCCAGCCCCGTGATCGATGCTTCAGGGCTTTTTGTCAGCTTCGAAGGAGGCATCGTTGCCTCGTTATCCCGATCGGGCGAAGTGCTTTGGCAACGAAATCTTGTCGACACGGATGGACCGATCCAGGCGCGACATGGACTGGCGGCTTCCTTGGAGCAGGATGCAAACAACCTGTTTGTCTGGGTCGAGAGGGAACAAGAGCCTTACGTTCTGGCGATCGAGAAGAAATCCGGAAAGACCATCTGGAAATCGCCTGGCGTTGGAGCGACCAGTTGGAGCAGCCCGAGGTTGATTTCGGTCGCTGGGAAACCGCAACTGGTCTGCAGCGCCTCGGGCCGAATCGCCGGGTACGACACCACCGACGGAAAGAAGCTTTGGGAATTCACCGGACTTGCTAACAACTCCACCTGCACACCGATCCCTGTAGACGAAGGTAAATTCCTAATCGGTGCATCCGACGGCCGTGGCGAACAGACCGCTGGTAATGCCGCAGCATCCAATGGCCTGATCGAAATCAAGCCGACGCAAGATGGCCGTTTCGAGGTCGATTTTGCGTGGCGAGCCGATAAAGCGACTAGCAGTTTCGGCAGTCCCGCTGTCGCCAACGGCAAGGTCTGGATCGTCAATCGCTCCGGCGTTCTCTTCCAGTTGGATCTAGCCACTGGCAAACAACTTTCCGCCGAAAGGATCGCGGCAGGCAGTATCTGGGCAACCCCTTTGTTTACTGCCTCCAATCTCTATCTCTTCGGGCAGAAGGGAACGACCTCGATCGTCCAACTTGATTCGGCGAAAGAAATTGCTTCGTGCACGACTTGGGAAGATGGTGCGTCGTCGGCGCCCGCCGCGAGTGGTGGCGCGGTGCTCTATGCGGCGGTCAGCGCACCAGGAATGCTTCTGATTCGTCGTGGTGATACGCTCTACGCGATCCGATGACACGAAAGTGATACCGTCACTTCGGCTGCTGGATGAAACCGTTGGTGGTACATCCTCTTCTACGTAGCCACCGCGGCCATGAGGTGGAGGTTGCGGTAGATGGCCATTCCGGCAAATCCACCATCTGGCGATGGTGGCTACCGAAGGAATAGTCGGCTGAGTAGCAGGGCAAATCGCGTAAAGAATGATCGACCCTCTGGCGATGGTGGCTACGGCATGCGAGTGGACCAACGCGTGGTGGGAATGGTCTTGCAGAGGAAGATCCACCATCTGGCGATGGTGGCTACCGAAGAAGTGGTCGGCTGAGTAGAAGGGCAAATCGCGTAAAGAATGATCGACCATCTGGCGATGCTGGCCACGGCAAGTGACTTCGATCGTCTCGCTGCATCTGCTCCAGACATCGCATCATGGCTCTACCTTCAAGAGCACCCTTGTATCGATCGGGTAGTATTCATCTGGCACCTGAATTCGCTTCGATCGATAATCGAAGAACGCTGTCCTGTCGTCCTTCCGCTCGTAGGAAAACTCTCCCAAATCAAAACCTCCAAGCGGCAGTCCCAAGGTGCTCAATTCCATCAAGTCCTTCGGGACCCTCTGATTCCGCTCCATGAACTCAAGAACAGCCAACCTCACCTTCACTCCATCATTCCTCGATCGCAGCATCGCATTCTGGGAATTCGGGTTGTTCATTAGGGTATCGGCCATTCGATACGTATCCCGCCGAAAAATGGTGCGATAGATCGAAAGCCGTAGACTTGGGACGAATCCCGCAGGCACTTCTTTCTGGAAGCGTTCAAAGTCCGACGCGTGCTGTTGGGCTACCATCGCCTCCAGCACCGAATGATCGCCAGCATCGATCCGATCAATCCAAACGCCGCCATCCTCCCTGCGAAGCATCTGATGATCCATCGCCAAGTGCAGGCCAGTGATCAAATCGGTGCGGTAAGGCATGTAGCCCCAATAATCAAATTTTCGCCATAGCAGGTCAAGCACTTCCAGACGCTTTGCCACCTTTGGTGAATCACGGTCGGCGACCGCCTGCACTAGGCCCAAGAAAAGGAGATGGGAGGCGGATGCGATATTGAAGTCCAAGACTGTTTCCCCACCACGATCCACAAGCGGAAGGTAGACCAGTTGGTCGCTATCACAAAGTCTTTCGATTCTGGTGATCAGTTCCTCATGTTCGCTGACAAAGCTTTGGACCAAGTCGGGATATCGTTTCCAGGCCGCTCTGGGCGATTGGTCCTTGGGGTCCTCGAGAATCGATGGCCCTTCCAATTCGGTTTCGTGCGTTGCAGCAACACGCTGCTCCTCCTGAGTCGGAACAACTTCGCCGATCGTCAAAAGCGATCGAAGCTGGGCCCTCCAGTAGGGATTGCTCAATTCCGCAAACAACTCCATCCATTCCTGGCTGTCTTCTTTGGAGGTTCGCTTTTCCATCCAATCCTTCATCGATCGATCCGCCCCAAGCACCTTCTTCCAGGATTCGCTGGCCTCGCTTTCCAATCGATGGAGTTCTTCCTGCGCCGCCCGCTCAACGCTCCATGCCCTCGCAACAACGGCTCCAGCAGCGATCAGCGTCAAGCCGCTGATGGCCATCAAGCCGATCATCCAGAGGGGAGTTGCAGCGCGCCTTTGCAACGCGGATTGGTTCGCTACCTTGGTCAACTCAGGATCCACTTTCCACCTCCGTTTCGGATTGGATCGACCGCGATGGCGTACTAGCCAACGCTTTGGCTGCTTCCTCCCAATCGCCTCGCCAGTGTTGGCAGGGAAATGCCGCATTGGTGGTCGCATCCCCACCCAGCCAAACGAAATCGTCGTAGAGATCTGGAGGTGTCAGGAATAAATCCAACTTTCTCGCATAATCGGCTCGCGCTCGCTTCCGATCCTCTGCGCTGCCCTGCTTTAGCAGGTCCCAAAGATCCTGCACCCAGAGTTCGTGAGCCCGCAGCACTCGCAAATGGTTGATCATGGATGCTAGGCCACCTGACGGAGTAGAGCCATAGCCACTGAACTGATGTGGGTTGTAACCCCCGGGTGAAGTGACCCAGCTTTTGCTACCTTCCTTGCGAGACTCCTGCAACTGCCTCCATGCGATAGCCAGAGCGACTTTTCGGGCCTGATCTCGTTGGTCACTTTCTCCGAGAACCTGAGCCAACTGCGAGAACAAAGGGTCACCCATCCGCTGCCGCGATTCCGCAAGCCGACATTCATGCAACAAAGCCACTTCCAATTGCTCGGCCTCATCACACAGTCGCAATACACCGGTCGCCCGCAAGTCACGAATCAGCTTAGGAAAATGCGACAGCATCGATCGATACTCTGTCCGTAAAGAAGCCACTTGCGCACCATCGCTTCGCTCTTCTGACTCCAACTGCTTGCGCAGGGAGATCATTTCGGTGATCCCGATCCGAATGCCACCGCGCCCCAACCATCGGCTCACCGTCGCTGCTTCCCATCCCCGCTGGATCAGATCCAAACGTAGTCGACGTCGGGACGCTTCATTGGCGGCGATGTCCATAGGGACAGACGCAAGAGCCGCTGCATCGACATAGAATTCGATGCTGTTCGGGTAACCACCCACTGGACGACCCTTCACCGACGCAGCCCCTTCCAAAGCCGCTAACTCCCGCCGCACCCCGTCATTTAACCGAGGAATTTTAAGCATCTCCATGGTGCCAGGCACAAGCGGAATCGCCAGCGCAACGGCCGCCCAAGCTGCCTGCTGAAGCTTGAATCTCCAATCGATCCTTCGCTCCATCCACGGCTGCATCAACCATGCCGTCGCGACAAAAAAGAGAAGCGTCGGAACCGGAAGCAACCACCATGGCGACTCCATTGAGAGGGCGGCAAAGAGGTAGTAGAAGATCATCGCATTGGCCACCACCGTCGCCAGCACGGTCGCCACGACGGGGCTCTTCACACATTGTGATGCCCATTGGCCCACCGAGTAGATCGCCAACGCTATCGCTAGGAATCTACCCGCATCCATCGCACGCATCGCGGGCAACAGCGATTCCCCGGAAAGCCCCGAGAAGCCTCTTGCAAGATAACGAACCAGCGTCAGGCCAACCAGAAGCAGCAGAGGCACCCAATGCCTGGTCAGCCACTGCAGTCGCGGGGAGACGCCACGATCGGCGTAAAAACGGACGCGATCGCGGATACTTTCCCCTTGGAAAGCGAAAACCCCAAGCCAGCAGACGGCGACACCAAGCAGATAAAGCAAGGTCGACGCGACTTCGGTGTCGTATCGAGACAGGGGCAGCAAGTCGCCTGGGGTGTCGTAGGGAATGCGACTGGACGCAAGGATCGCTGCGCTTCCCAACAGAGCTACCGCGCCCCACCAAAGTCGGTGCTGCCGAATCGTCTGCCACAGCATTCCTGTGAGCGGTGCGACCGGCTCGCGCTGTAGCCAAGATACCCCTTGCTCCTCCAGCCATGCGGCGTTCGCAGGCTGCTTCCATGGAAACAGCCTGCTCCAGGAATCGAACCCACCAGCACCCCCAGAGCTCGCTCCCAGATACCTTTGGCTCTGTCGCCAACTGTCCACAGCTAGCCCAACAGTCGCTACCAGCAGCGTCCCAAAGTAGGTAAGCGACGCGAGATCTGGCCGGGAGTAATCAAAAAGCCAACTGATCCCGTAAGCGGTCAACCAGACCAAAAGGGAAGCAGGCACCAGCATCGCCAATGCGACGAGGGAGGACTGGAATCGCCATGCGAACGCATAGCCGGCGAACGCAAGGAAGAGCGTTACCAATGAATAGATGGCCAACATCCATCTTCCGTCTGTGTCCATCGATGCGCTGGGATGCGTTAACGGCCAGACTCCATGAAGGACTCCTGATGCAATCCATAGGAGAACTGACAAGGCAGCCACCAGCCCCAACGAGAGCAAGATCGCGATCGTCTTGTTCCAGGCGATCTCTTTGGCGTTGATCGGCAGCGATTGCAGCCACTGCAGTGTGCGGCTCTCCTTCTCACTACCAACCAGAAGCACCCCAACTCCAGTGGCGAAGAAGATCGGTAGCGAAATCCAGGGCATCAAGTTCCCAGTCCAATGCGCAGCATTCATCCTGCCGCTGTAGGCTTCCACCAACAAAGCCAACAGAAGGATCCCTCCGCCACTAAGGAAAACGAAAAACGCCAGTGGGGCAACCTGACGAAGCTCTTTCCATAGCAGCGGCGATCGCCACCCGGGGGTTGAGCCTTCAGACATCACAGACATCCCCTCGAACTTGCGGATCGATTCCAACGAAGTCATGATGGGCTGGCCTCCATGTCCTTGGAACTGACCGGCAACGACCGGGAAGCCTGGCGCTTGTAGAGGCTGTCACCACGCGTGCAGGCAACAAATAGCTCTTCCAGAGTTGCAGATCGGCATGCAACCCCCAACACGCCAGGTGCAGATCGCCAGAAGTCCGCTGCGGCCTCCCCATCGGCTTGCACCACCAGCTGTTTCTGCCGCCCCTCAGTAATCTCCGCCAAGATGATGGAGGGCGCTGGTGGATCAGCCAAGGCAATCAGTGGGTCACGAAGGGAAACCGTCACCATGGATATGGAATCCTTGAGATCGGCTAGCGATCCCACCAACTGCAACCGACCCTGATGCATGATCGCGATTTCGTCAGCAACCCGCTCCACCTCGGCAATCTGATGACTCGATAAAAACACCGTCCGCCCCGTTGCTGCCACCGTAATCATGCTCTCCAAAAATTCGCGCCGAACGATCGGGTCCAGCCCCGATGTCGGCTCATCCAAAATCAACAGCTCGGGGTCATGCGCCAGCGCCAGCGAAAGTGCCACCTTCGACCGCTGACCTTTGCTCAACTGCCGAATCTTCCGCCCAACCGGCAACCCGTACCGCTCGATCGACCCCTGGTAACGCTCCATGAACCCGTCGGGATAAAAGGAAGCAGCGAACCAACCGATTTCGCCGATCGTCATCCAGTCGTAGAGCGCTGGAGCGTCTGAGACGTACCCGATTCGCTTGCGCAGTTGCAGGGCTTGATCGGCTTGAGTGGGATCCAATCCGAGGATGCGACAGCTTCCAGATGTCGGTTTCTGAAAGCCTGTCATGATCCGAATCATCGTCGTCTTACCCGCTCCGTTTTCTCCCAGCAAGGCGATGACCGTGCCGGCTGGAACCCTCAGGTCGACTCCCCGCAGCGCTTCACAACCGCGGTAATGCATCTTCAGCTGGTCGATTTGGATGACATCATTCATCGCGAAACCCCTGATCCATGGTGGTGGAAGAATAGATGGGTCTGGAAAGGGACTAGCAAACAACTTGTCAGCGGATGGAAAAACCTGCGTCCGAGCCAATCAATCATGCGGCTCGCCGCCCCACCCCCGGACATGCAATTCAAACTGGATCCGGAATTGGATGAACGGAGCTGACGGTGGCGATTTGGCCATCGAGCTGATCGAGTTGAGCGAGCATCAGGCGACGGACTTCTTTCGAACTAAGCCCGCCATGGAGCGCTTCGCTAATGGCCGAACGGAGTCGATCTTCGAGCAGGGATCGGCGAGCCTTCTGGCAAATGCCGACGGCATCCGAGCAGATCGCCAGGCCCCGCCCCCTCAGCGATTCAGCAACTCCATCAGCCTGCAGCAACTGAAAAGCTTTTGCGACCGTGTTGGGGTTGATCGCCAATTGAACGCTAAGCGTTCGTACGCTGGGTAGCAGCTGCCCCGGAACCAGCACCCCATCGGCGACAGCGAATTTGACCTGCCGAACCAACTGCTCGTAAATCGCAATCCCATTCGTCGGATCGATCGAGAAAAACATCGATGCCTCCCTCTGCCCCACTGGGCTAGCGTTCTAGTTAAGTATTACACTTAGGCGCAAGAGGCGGCAAGAGGCAAGGAGTCGCAAATCCCCCAAAAAAAAGGAAATAGCGGCAAGACTTCTTATCGATGGATCAAGAACTGGATCGATCAGCAACTAGAAACGTTGCTGTTCCAGCCATTCGTCTGGAGTCGAACCTCGTTGGAACTGAGAGAGTTCGTGATCTTGGACACCAACCAAAGACGGCTGTGCTCTCTTGCTCGCCAAGAGGCACACGACAGCGAATGATCCCCGGTTCCCGGGTTGAAGGACATTCCAAGTCACTTCGTTCGGTCGATGCGCCCGTCCTCCTCGGAAAACCTTGTTTCCGCCTGAAGCGACTCAAAGCAAAGATTGACTGTCCGCCCAATTGCTCGCGTTCGATGCTCCATTCCTGCTGGAATGGTGAGACTCTGCCAAGCAGTCAGTCGAAATGTCCGCCCGTCCGAAAGTTCGATCTCCAAGCACCCTTCCATCACCAAAAACAACTCATCGGACGACGGATGGACGTGCCATGGATACTCTCCTTCCATCACCGCAAGTCGAAGGCACTGATCGTTGCAGCGACTGAGGACCTGGTTGGAATAAACGCCAGCCGCTCTCGATGCTTCAAAAGCCAGATCGACCATTTGTAGCGCAGGATACAATACTGGGGCAGCTCGGTAATTTTCGTCAGAAGCTTCCATCCGGTAGTCCCTTCAACGAACGAATTTCGGAATAAGCGATCGCAGAGAACTCGATTCCAGCCGAAAGCGATTCGTCCGCGGGTCGACCCGCAAACAGCCTCTTGCGAAGCGGAGTGAACTCCCACCAGGGACGCGGCCGATTTCCATCGAGGAAATCAGCGACCGAGAGGAAAAGATCAAGCATGCATGGATCGTGATTCTCGCCCGTAATTTCGCATAGACGCTGAAAAAGCCGAAAAGGGCACTGACCAATCAATTGCTCGGGCGCCAAAAATCCCAGCAGCTGCAAATCCTTTTCGACCGCTTTGCCCACATTCGGCAAATCGGTAAGTTTCTTCAAACGATTCCGATCCACCCGCTCCGGCTTCATCCTAACTCTCACCATAAAAAGCCTAATCCGACCACGCTGCCCACCAGTGGGCCGTGATGAAGCCAATAACTCATCCCGCCCACTCGCCACCCACGGACGGCTCTCCAGGAATCCTTGTGGCTCAGAAGCAGTACTTCCCGAATTTTATCGTACTCGCACTCCATGAAACGGGACTGGTACTCGAAAAGAAGCGTTGAGCCGCTGGGACATCTCGAGTACGAGAAATCAAACCAATGACCCATGAAATGCCCCATCCTCACGGAGACGCAGAGCCACGGAATGGGTGGAACGATAAACTTCTCCTGAGTCTTTTGTACCTTTGTGACTCCATGAGCTGAAGAGTGCGTACGCGATGCCACCACACGCCCTAGTTTTTGGCCCATCCGGCAATTCTTTGGATTCATCGCCCCCGATGGCTACAGAACCTTACCGATGAAGAATTGCTTTCAAACGAACACGCCTGATTGGGGCGGAACCGGTCGGGCGGGATACAGTGAAATTGCCGATCCAGACCTAGCCTGCACGAGTAGGATCCAGGGCTTCACCCCACCGGCCTCGATCGCCGATTGACTGATTTTGGTTGTTGTCATGTGGTGCCCAGCTAACGCACAGGGTGCGGAAGCAGCTGGGGCACACCAGCGACTCGGTGGAACATGCTGTCGATGAAGGACGGACAGCTACCGAAGTGGCTCAGCGATCATCCCTTCGAAAGAAGATCGCGGCACGGGCCTGAGAACGGGTTTCACAAGATGCTATCGAGACCAAAGAAGATTGGAAGGTTCCACCTTCCAAGTGAAAGCCGGCGTCGATCAAAACCGGCCCTCACTTGCAGACTCTTCCGAAGCAACTTCTTGAATAGAGAAAGCTCGCATGGCGCAGCGGCCCGTCAAAGCATCATGCTCCATAAGCTCACTGACACAACATCACTCGTCCGATGGGTTGATTTCCGAAAGCTGGGTACTCACGAAAGCTGCGACGACGGAAAGTGGTGTTTGAGCCGCAATGAAGCGAACGCTCCCATCGCACATGGCAACCATGCAACCACCTGGATGGAAAGAATAAAGCTCGTTGCTGTTATTGCAGTTCATCGCGCAGGGCCCCAAGGATCGAACTCCGTCCGATGAAAAACCATCCACCCAGAATTCCGAGTCCGGGTCAGCCCATCCCGCACCGCTGGCCCTTGAGCCCGCTACGGCTTTTCTGACGCGATAGAAAACAGGACGTCCAGCATCTTCGACCCAGCTAAAAGTATTCGAGGTTCCATCCGTGATGTTGGCAATTCGACTGCGTGGTCGCCGGTTGTAAAAGGGAGGACTCATCCCAGTCGTGAACGATGAAATGGTGCTCATGGGAAGAATCGCGCCGATGTACTGTTCGGCGTCAGTCGCAGGATTGGTTGGATCATAGCCTGGAATCGGCGGCATCAGGCTGTAGGGCGGAAGACCAAGACGTCCATTGACACCATTGGCGATTGAGTAGTCGGACGCTGCCGCCAGAAAACGTGGCGCACTGGAACTACCGGGAGCATTTCCAGTATCAATTTTATTCGCCGTAACATTTGATGGGCAAATAAAACTGGGAATCAATGTACTGACTGCTTGAGCATTTGCAGGACTTCTCCAATCCTGAGTGAGATCGTAGAGATTGTAAACGTTAGTCTGTTCCATGTAGGGCAGGAGAAATAGCCCAGGGCCGTGCGCTATGGAGCCGGTGGCCGGCGCCGGTATCCCCAGCTCAATCACGGGATAACCTGGCACAGCGTCCGCCCGAGCTGGTGGAAAAAACTTATACGCGCTTTCGAAGTTATGAAGCGCAAGCCCTATTTGCTTCATGTTGTTCTGGCACGACATCCGTCGGGCGGCTTCGCGAGCCGCCTGGACTGCCGGCAAAAGCAATCCCACAAGAACGCCGATGATCGCTATGACCACCAGTAGTTCCACCAGCGTAAAGCCTCGCTGCTTCCTCGTCATGAAAAAGCTCCTTCTGTGATCCCAAAAAAATTGAAATGATTACGGCATCAGTTGGAAAGGTTCCAGCTGATTCGACTTCGGCTCGATTTTTACCTTCAATCCCGACGTGGCGGGATCTGCATACTTGGCAGGAATCAACAGAGCATCGGAACGACGCTTCACCTGATCGCCACCCTCCTCATCGACGGGATCCAACATTGCAATTCCTACTTGGTATTCGCCCGCTGGGGCTCCGTCGTCGGTAGCATAAGTGCGAATCACAAACTTGCCGTCATCGCCCGAAATCGCTTGCGGCTGCTCCTGCCACTTAAAATTCGTGCTGTCCAGCGGACGCAAGACAACCGTAAGCCCTTTCACCGGCCGCCCCTCATAAAGGACCTGCCCAGATACCGGATAGGTCTTCTGCTGCGGCATTCCATTCGAGCAACCTAGGGTGCTTGCCCCAAAAAAGCTCAAAAGCACCAGCATCATCCGCATCATTGCGACTCACCTCTTCCTTGGAATCCTGGCTCGGCGAAAAACGACAAGCACGATTGAATCGAATTCCCCTCGGCCGTTGGTGAAGAACCTATCAAGATCCGATAAAATTGAAGCTCAATCCGCTTCGGTAACCGAAGAATAGACAAGCCCCATCGGAGTCCTGTTCGGCAATCGGACGCCGATGGCGAAGTGCCGAATCACAAAATGATGATCTGGATTCCAGTGAGCTGGAACGATCCACCATCTGGCGATGGTGGCTACTGGGGAGTTTCTTCCATAAGACTTACACCAACGTCAGGTAGCCACCGCGGCCACGCGATGGACGGCTGCGGTAGATAGCCATTCCGGCAAATCCACCATCTGGCGATCGTGGCTACTGGGGAGTTTCTTCCATATGACTTACACCAACGGCAGGTAGCCACCGCAGCCACGCGGTGGACGGCTGCGGTAAATAGCCATTCCGGCAAATCCACCATCTGGCGATGCTGGCTACGGACAATGGTGGCTATGAATTCGGCTTGATCCAGCACCCCCTTTCAGCTATCTCCTCACTCAAGTAGCACTCCGTGAACGAGGTGAGCCGCCGCTAGATACCATGGGAATCAGCAGTCGATTGCCGAGCTCGATGCCGAAAGCGTTGCGATCGCGATTCTCTTTCGCGCGACCACTGGCAGGGTTGATCCTGGTCGCCACCGGCTGCTCGTCACTTCAACTCCCCAGCAATTTCGCCCCGGGCTTGGTGTCGATGAGCGACGATCGGACAGCCTCTCAATCCAGAAACTCCTCTTCAGGCCCCAGCCATGATCGCACTTGGCGCCCCGAACAGGCGATTCTGCCTTATGCGGATCTTTCCGATGCTGGGGCAAAAGTGCACCACGTGCGCGATGCGAGGTACCGAAGCAACTCCGACTATGACGTCCGGCATCACGACATTGAATTCCGCTGGGACGAGGTTGAAGGAGTCGACTTCCTGCTGTCGCCATTCCCAAACAACTCCTGGCTGGCTCACACCATGCTCAGCTTCCGCCGCCGCAACGGCTCCCCCCTTGCCGTCTCGATCGAAGCACGGCTGGAGCAGAGCGAACGGTATCACCCGTGGGATGGAGCGCGTCGTCGCTACGAGCTGATGTATGTGCTAGCCGAGGAAACGGATGTGATTCCGCTGCGCACCGAAGTGAGGAAGGCTGAGGTATTGCTGTATCCCAGCCGAGCGACACCCGAGCAAGCGCGGACGATGCTGCGAGACATCTTATTGCGAGTCAATCAGATCGCGAGAACACCCGAGTGGTACGATACACTGTCCAATAACTGCACCACCAACCTGGTCCGACACGTGGAGTCGATTCTCACTGCAAGGGTGCCGTGGAGCCCCGGGATGACATTGACGGGGCTCTCAGCCAGAACCGCCTACCGGCGAGGATGGCTGGCATGTGCTGGGAACTTCGAGCAAACGCAGATCCTGGCTAGGATCAACGATCTAGTTCCAGCCGCATTGAACAGCGAAAATTTCTCGACCGCCATTCGCATTCGTCAGCAGTCGCTTATTCTCGGGGTGACACCTCCGCCGCCACCTTCTCCACCAACCCCACCAACGCCTGGTCGAATTGGCCTCTAGTCATGACCTGATCGAACCCAGCCGCTCGGGCCTCACTTAGGCGAGCGACCAGGACATGGGATCCGAAGGCGACAGATTGTGCCTGAGGCGACTTCTTCCGTATCTCCTGAAGCAAAAGATCCAGGGGACCAGTGGTGTGCCCCAGATCGACGATCCACATCCGGATGGCTGCTGAGTCGCCGCACTTCCCCTCGATCAGCTCGACAGTTCCTCCAAAGACGGAGACAACATTCTGTTCCCTGCAGGTCGCGCTAACGCGCATCGCGAAAAGCATATCGTGAGCCAAAACGGCAATCATCGGGAGATTCCTAGCGGTACCATGAGATGCCAAAGCTGCCTTCTCGATTTTAACGCGATGGCTAGGAAATACCTCTCCCTTAGCCACCTTCGCTAGATGGTGGATTTGCCGTCATGGCTATCTAACGCAGCCGTCCACCGCGTGGCCGCGGTGGCTACCTGACGTTGGTGTAAGTCGCATGGAAAAAACTCCCCCCTTGCCACCATCGCCAGAGGTGGATCGGTCCCTGGCACTGCGAAAGCCACCTTCGGCGCATGGCAAAACTTCTCTACAGGTTCGGCTGGCTTGCCATCGATATCGAAGACGCATCGGCCATCTTCGCCTTGGGGTAACTACCAAGAATGGTGAGGAACTGAGACTGGGCCGTCAATTGAGCGATCGCCTGCGATGGTCGCGGCTCTTGAAAATGCCCCTCAAACTCGACAAAGAACTGATACTCCTGCATCTTCTGATGCACCGGAAACGACTCGATCCAAGTCAGATTCAGCTGCTGCTTCTGGAAAACCACCATGGCATCGGCGAGTGCACCTGGGCGGTGCGGCAATTGAAAGAGCAGCGAGGTTTTATCAGCGCCAGTGGGACTCGGGATCTCGTGTCCCAATACAACGAACCTAGTTGTATTGCCAGCGACATCTTCGATATTCCGTTCCACGATTTCCAATCCGTAATGCGCTGCGGCCTGACTGCTGGCGATCGCCGCAGCATGCGGCTCACCGGCTGCCAACTCCGCCGCTGCTGCCGTGCTTTCGACAGGCTGGCAACGAGCGTTGGGGAGGTGCCTTGCCAGCCAGTCGCGGCACTGGGAGATCGCCTGTGGCTTGCTGTAGATTTCTCGAATCTGCTCGCGACCGCTGCGCGACAAAAGGCAATGATGGATGGCGACAGGAACCTCTCCGCAGATACGAACTTGAGTTTGAGTGAACATGCTTAGAGTGTCCGAGATGCCACCGTCGGTGGAGTTTTCGATCGGCACCATCCCGTAGTCGGCTTCCCTCTTTGCCACCGACTCGAACACCGAACGAATGGTTGGCAACCCTAGCAGTTGGGTTGCTTCACCGAAGTACTGAAGAGCCGCACCATGGCTGTAGCTGTACTTGGGACCAAGGTAACTGGCGCGCGGTCCTCGAGCCGTTGAATCGAGCGTTGCGGAAGCGATCGACCGAAACAGCATCCCCAAGGCATCGCTTACCGATCCCTGATCGCGCGTCATCGCCTCGCTCATCAAGGCCTCAGTCTGGTCCTGGTGCTCCCACACCTTCAGCGGCTCCGA
>Ga0315901_10004601_pt1 | contig 17113 bp, 11 predicted proteins | sample LakEriMetagenome_10_FD_203761 | JGI IMG/M metagenome (GOLD analysis project Ga0315901, IMG submission 203761) | Freshwater fungal communities from buoy surface, Lake Erie, Ohio, United States - Buoy 2 MA116 | ecosystem: Environmental > Aquatic > Freshwater > Lake | place: USA: Lake Erie, Ohio...
CAGATAGGGACCGACCTGGCTCACGCCGGTCTGAACCCAGCTCGCGTACCACTTTAATCGGCGAACAGCCGAACCCTTGGGACCGCCTTCAGCCCCAGGATGTGATGGGCCGACATCGAGGTGCCAAACCGCGCCGCCGCTATGGACGCTCGGGCGCGATCAGCCTGTTATCCCCGGGGTACCTTTTATCCGTTGAGCTACGACCCTTCCACTCGGGATCGCAGGATCACTATGACCTACTTTCGTAACTGCGCGACCCGTCGGTCTTGCAGTAAAGCCGGCTTATGCCATTGCACTCTTGGCACGGTTTCCATCCGTGCTGAGCCGACCTTTGCACTCCTCCGTTACCTTTTTGGAGGAGACCGCCCCAGTCAAACTGCCCAGCTTCCACTGTTCCTCGCCCAGATTCATGGGTGTCGAGGTTAGGCCACAAACGTAAACAGGGTGGTATTTCACCGGTGCCTACTCATGGCCAAAACCATGAGGTCAAAGGCTCCCACCTATCCTACGCAGTTCATGCTCGTGACCAATGAAAACCTACAGTAAAGGTCCACGGGGTCTTTCCGTCTTGCTGCGGGTAGGCGGCATCTTCACCGCCACTTCTATTTCACCGAGTCGGTCGTGGAGACAGTGCTCCAGTGATTACGCTATTCATGCGCGTCGGAACTTACCCGACAAGGAACTTCGCTACCTTAGGACCGTCATAGTTACGGCCGCCATTCACCGGTGCTTAGATCGCGAGCTTCGATTGCTCTGACCCGCTCTCTTGACATTCCGGTATCGGGCAAGCGTCACTCTGTATACATCGACTTGCGTCTTCGCACAGAGCTGTGTTTTTGATAAACAGTTCCCAGAGCCTTTTCTCTGCGCCCTCCCTTACGGGTAGGGCCCCCTTATCGCGAACTTACGGGGTTAACTTGCCTAGTTCCTTCACGACCGTTCTCTCGAGCGCCTGAGGCTATTCGCCTCGCCTACCTGTGTCAGTTTTAGTACGGGCTCGCCCGGCTTTTCGAGGAACTCCCTTTCTCTGCAACGGCCTTACGGCCTGGTGATCTGACACCTCCAGCAGAGTCCAGAAGTCCGCACCTTATTGGGCATTGGCTCAGGAATATTGACCTGATTTCCATCGACTACGCCTATCGGCCTCGTCTTAGGTCCCGGCTAACCCTGGGCGGATTTACCTTCCCCAGGAAACCTTAGGCTTACGGCGAGCAGGATTTTCACCTGCTTTATCGTTACTCAAGCCTGCATGTTCACTTGCTGACGCTCCATGGACCGTTCCCGGACCACTTCTCCGCCCCAGCAACGCTTTCCTACCACTCTTGCGAGTCCGCAGCTTCGGCTCAATGCTTATTCCCGATAATTTTCGGCGCCAAACTCCTCGTCCAGTGAGCTGTTACGCACTCTTTAAATGATGGCTGCTTCTAAGCCAACATCCTGGATGTCTCAGCAGTCTGACTTCCTTACGAACTGAGCATTGATTCGGGGCCTTAGCTGGCGGTCAGGATTTTTCTCCTCTTGACCTCGGATATTGTCACTCGAAGTCTTTCTCCCGCGCTCATGTCTGTGGCATTCGGAGTTTGGTTGGACCAGGTGACCGGGTAGGCCCCTAAGTCCATCCAGTAGCTCTACCTCCACAAACCACACGCGAGGCTACCCCTAAAGGTATTTCGGAAAGAACAAGCTATCTCCCAGTTTGATTACACTTTTAGTCCTCCCGTCAGTTCATCGCAGAACTTTTCAACGTTCATGCGTTCGAGCCTCCAGGCGGAGTTACCCGCCCTTCACTCTGACCGACGGTAGATCACTTAGGTTTCGTGTCTCGTCCGTACGACTAAGCGCCCTATTCAGACTCGCTTTCGCTCCGCCTCCGGTCCGCTAGACCTTAGGCTCGCCGTACAGACGAACTCGCAGGCTCATTATGCAAAAGGCACGCCGTCACCCCGAAGGGCTCCGACCGCTTGTAAGCGCACGGTTTCAGGTACTCTTTCACACCGTTCATCACGGTACTTTTCATCGTTCAGTCGCCTTACTGATTCGCTATCGGTTGTCGAGGAGTGCTTAGCCTTGGAGAGTGGACTCCCCATATTCAGTCCCAGTTTCCCGAGCTGGAACCTACTCGAGGGCTCCGCGGTTCACGATTACAGGGCTATCACCTTCTATGGCCGGGCTTTCCATCCCGTTCACTCGTTACACCGCTTCATCCGCGTTCGCTCGCCGCTACTGACGGAGTAGCTGTTGCTTTCCTTTCCTGCAGTTACTTAGATGTTTCAGTTCACTGCGTTCGCTCCATACCGCCTATGCATTCAGCGGTAGGTGACCTAATGGTCGGGTTTCCCCATTCGGAGATCCAGAGATCACAGCCTGGTTACCGGCTCCTTCTGGCTTATCGCAGGTTCCCGCGTCCTTCATCGCCTCTCGACACCAAGACATCCACCGTGCGCCCTTGTGGTTCGACCGCCAACCCGTCGCCGTGATCTTTCGATCCCGACTCCGAACTGACGCAACCAACATGAGCTTTATCTTGAGTCCCTCCGCTTAACCAGGCCTAGGCGACCTATGTCTCGCTCGGGGATTTACTTTCCTCATTGCGCTCGACTTGTCTTGTCATTCACTTACCTGTCGTGGCCTCCACCAAACCTCCCGGCATCGCCGGAACGTCGCCAGAGCCCGATCGGTCGCTTGCGCTTCCGCTCGGCTCCAGCTTCTGGAGACACGACATCCGTCCGTATCCGGTTTTCAAAGACGACTGCGTGTTGACCCGTTGATCCCCGGATCACTCCGGTCGTCTTCGGCACGCGTCCCGTCGCGGTGGGCGGCGGGTGGGTGGAGAGTCTAGCCCCCTCCATTCCTCGGTCAAGTGCTCTTCAATCACTCGTCAAAGATTTTGCGAATCTCCACATTCGATCCACGATTGCCGACAGTTCATATCCCGTTCAAAGACCTATCAACGGGCAACTTATGCCTTTCAAAACCCTATCAACCGTCCGCTCTCGCCAAACTCACGGGCGGATCGGGCCGCCCGGTGTGGGTGACGGCGGGGTCGGAGGTGTACCCGCTGGGCTCGGTGCCGGCTGGCCGGTCGCGATTCGCCTCAGAGACTCCTCGCCCGCCTGGTGAGACTTCTGGAGCCGCTCGTACTCCGCTCGTGCTCGATCTTCCGTCGGACGGCGAATCACCACCGCCCCATCCGACTCGCGAAGCCGCGCGAAGAACTGCGGCCCGCGGCCGCCACCGCCCGCCGCATCAGGAATCGGTGCCACATCCAGCAGGAAGTACCCCTTGAGCGCATCGACGAGCAGATCCTTCACCGGCAGGTCCACTCGGCCGCGAGGGGCCTGGCCTCCTGCCGCGCCGCCCGGACCACCGCCGGCACCGCCACCAGTGCCGCCAGCCCCGCCCCCGGTTGATCCGCCGCCAGGTCCTCCACCCGGGCCGCCGCCTGTGCCGCCGCCATCACCGCCGCCGGGGCCAGCCGGCGAGGGGCCGCCGGGTGCCGGGTTCACCGCGGCGATCTTGGTCGTATCGGGCACGGGCACATTGGCGACCAGGGGGTCGCCCGGCTCAAGCGTCACCACGCCGCGGCGCCAGTGGCCCCACGTAAAGGTGAAGAACTCGGCCGTCGCGGTCATCGGCCGCACAGCCCCGCCGACGGCGCTGCCGCGAGGATCGATGGCCTGCGTGATGAAGTAATACACGCTGTCATCGACGCGGACGGGCTCGGACCACGCGCTTGGTTGGCTCAGCAGGACCAGCTCGCCGGCCAAAGCCTGATTGGACGGGTCGATGAGCTCGGCACGCCCCAGGACAGGGTTCGTGATCGCGTAACGAACCTGGTAGCGGTAGGTCGCCCCACGCTTGACAAAGACATCGTGGAACCAGACCTCGACGTTGTCGGTGGCGAGCAGCGCACCGTCGGTTGCCGTGGCGGCAGCTCCGCCGACCGCAGCGGTCAGTCGCGCACGCAGTTCGCCCAGTTCGCGCTCCAGACGATCGCGATCGCGCGTCAGAGATGCGAGTCGCGCGGCATCCGGCCCGGGGGCCGCACCGCCGCCGCCGCCCGCCCCGCCACCGCCCGCACCACCGCCGCCTGCGCCGCCGGGGCCGCCACCGCCACCACCGGGCCGACCGCCGCCGGGACGGCCGGGCTGGTTGCCGGGGTTCTGGAGACGCGCGATGGCTGCTTCGACATCCGCGAGGCGACGTTCGCGTCGGCGGATTTCGCCACGAAGTTCGCTGTTGGGGTCCTGACCGCCCGCGGCCCGAACGCGGGCCTCGCTGGGCGGGAGCCACTCCTCGCCGACAACCTCACCGCCGAGAGTCGCACGCGTGTAGAACTCCGGCCGCTTGATCTCACGGCGGTGGTCCGCCGCACTCTTGGCAAGCTCGTCGGCCTTCAGCGCCTGAGACTTCACGCCCGGCATGAGTGAGAAGCGACCCGGAAGCGGGTTGATGCTCTCGGCGTCGCTCCAGGAGCCATCGGGCTTGAGCGTCTGGCGGAGCACCTCGATGTACGCGATCTCAATGCCCTCGTACCACGGCGCGGGCATGTCGGCGTGCCCGTCCCGGGTGGTCGCGAAAGCGTTCTTGAGCGCCACACCGTTGATGGCCCCCGCAACGGTCACAGCGGGAAGGTCGAACGGTGCTTGCTGCGTGGCCAGCAGGCCGCCGAGCTCGGGAGAGGCCGAAACCTCCGCCGCGTCGACCGTCGACATGAACGCGTGGGGCAGAACGCCGGTGACAGCGGGCAGAGCGGGGACGAGCACGGTCTTGCCATCGCGCGGGCCGAGGTCGCCGCCGCCGAAGCTGGGCGGGCGGGGGCCGGTCCAGGCGATCTGCGGCGAGCGTGAGATCGTCCCGCCGGATCGCGTGGCAAAGTCCGAGGCGGTGATCGGCTTCGGGGGCGTGGGGCGATTGGGGAACTCGGTCGCGGTCATCTCCGACTTGAGCTTGTTGGCGAGCTTCTCGAGCTCCGGATTGGCCTCGCTCGGCAGGCCCTTTCGGGAGCCAAGGTCAACCTGCGGCTGGGAGAGGAACTGCCAGCCCACCACTCCCGCAAAGGCGATACCCGCCGCGGCGAGAACGAACTTCTCGACGTGGCGCTCAAACGGATTGATGCGATCGATGGCCATGGTGTGCGTCCCGGTGTCTGTCGCGGGGCAAGAGGCCCGCGCTTGTTGGTTCGAAGGTCTGTATCCGCCGTGAGAAAGTGGGCCGACTCAGGAACGATCAGTTCGCGGGTGTCGCGGGCGACTCGGGCGTCGGCGCCGGCAGGCCCAGCCGATTGCGCACCGGCGCGGGCATCAGCGGCAGGGTCCAGTCATGGAGCCAGATCGTCTCCAGCCGCATGGACACGCGAACGACGTGCTCGTCGCCGTAGAAGTACCCCTGCTGAAGCTCCGCGGCGATGTCAACCGCATAGATATCCATATCCAACACCGTGATGAAGTTCGTCCTGCCCAGTGCATCGATCAGCTTCGGCAGGTTCTTGCTGCTGACAACCGCGACCACATCGACAAGTGCCACGTCGTAGAGCCCGTTGCCCGCGCCGCCGACGCGGCCGGTGACGGAAAACGCGGGGTTGCGCGGGGCCTCGACACCCAGCGTCGTCGTCGCGCCCGCGGCTGCATCCGTCACACCGCCGACATCACCCGCCGGGCCGCCGCCCGCGGGGCGATCGCTCGAGGAGCCATCGACCACGAGCACGCGCTCGAGACGCTTGACCACCGCTCCGGTCACGCCGCCGGTGGATCCGGCATTGGCCAGACCCACAGCGCGAATGACGTCCTGCTGAACCCAGAAAGCCCTCTGCCACTGCCAGCACTCGGCGAGCGACGGCTCGAGCGTGTCGGTGAACGCGGGCAGCCCGAAGAGCCGCTCGTCGGCATACACGCCAAGGTCCAGCGCTCGACGCTTGTACAACTCCACGCGGAAGTTGGTCAACTGGCGCGTCACATCCGCGAACTCCTCGGCGGTCAACGCCGAGCCGGCCCGCGCCGGGCCGAGTTTGGCCCGCGTCAGTTCCACGCTCCGATCGCTGACGCGCTGCGTCACGCTCTCGGGGCTCGGCGGCCCGCCGGCGTTGATCTGCTTGAGCAGCGGCGCGTGCGCCTCGGTCAGGTACACCCGCGCCATTTCGCGAGGCTGGATCTGCCGTCCGGCCTCGCTCGGGGCCGGGAACAGATCCGGCACCAGCGGCGTGACCTTGCCCGATGCATCCGACCTCAGCCCGGCCGGACCGATGTTGAAGTCCCGCGCCGCCTTGACCAGCGACTCGGCCCCGGCCATCTGCTCCGCACGCCTCGCCCGGAACCACTCGTTGAGTTCGGCGTTGGGCGCCCAGGGGAACTCCGCCGCGGGCTTGGATGGATCCAGCGGCTGGATCGTGTACGTCACGCGTGCCGAGGTGAGATCCTTGCGGTCGTTGCTGACGCGCTTGTTGAACTCCTCGATCTGCTGCTGACGCCACTCGGTCGAGAAGTAAAACGAGGCCGGTGCGGCGATCAGCACCGCTCCGCCCATGGCCAGAACCGGCCACTTGTCCTTCGCAAAGCGCAGCACCGCATTCATGTCAAACTTCACGACTGGGCCTCCTGCCCACGCTGCGCGGGCTTGGTCAGAATCGCTTCGAACGTCACGCCATAGGTCGACAGGTTCGTCCCCGGCGGCGCGACCGGCGGCGCGGGCGGCAGGGGTGCCAATTGGTCAACACTTCCCGTCGGCGCGCCCGGTGCCGGACCGCCTCTGGGCGGCGCATCCGGCGGCTGGGCCGGGCCACCGCCTCCGCCGCCAGGAGGCTGCGGAATCGACGCCTGACCCACCACATCGCGCCCGACCTTCTCGAGCTTGAACGACGACACTTCGTACTCGTACCCGATGTCCGGCCGCTTGGCGTTGGTTTCCAGCCACTTGCGGACCGTGTCACGCAGGAACGCCTCCGCCTCACGATCGGTCATCGCCATCTGCAGCCGCATCGTCACGCGGATACGCGGCTTGGCCTCGCCGCCGGCGCCCGCGGCACCATCGACACCCACGGGCGCCACCGGCGCCTCGCCACGATCACCGCCGGCCGCCGACGCGGCGCCGTACGCGTAATCGGTCGAGAATTCTCGGAGCGTGACGCGCGTCGCCGCCTGCTCCGGCGGCTGATCCGGGAGCGGACGGATCGCTAACTGGATCGCGTTCATGATCTGCCCGAAGTCATCGGTGATCTTCGCGAACGTCGAACGGTCATCCAGCAGCCCCATCGCCGCGATCGCCCGCGTGTCGGGACGGAACTCGCCCTCGAAGGTCTGCCACTGGTCCTTGAGAACCTTCGCTTCGCGTCGAGCGGCCTCGACGATCGTCGGAGTGCCGCCGCTGACCGACGCGCGGTCGCGGGCCCAGCCGATGAACATCGCCCCGCACGCCGCCAGGCCAACGCCCGCCGCGGCCATGAACCACGGTGTCTTCTGCTTCCACATCGCCGCACGAACCACCGCCGCGGGCACGAGGTTGGCCGCGATCATCTCCATGTCCAGCCCCTGCAGCGCCAGCCCCGTCGCCGTCGCGAGCGACATGGCGTTGGCCTGCAGTTCCGTGTTCCGCTCCCCATCCATCTTGATGCGCTGGAAGCCCTCCAGACGCGTGACCTCGATGCCCAGTTGCTGGCTGAGGAACTTGCGAAGGCCCGGCAGGTTGAAGGTCGCACCGAGGCCGATCACCCGGGTCAACTTCGCGTTGCGGTGCAGGCTCTGGTAGTAGCCGATGGATCGCTGAACATCCTGCGCAAGGTCCGTGAAGACCGGACGCAGCGCCTGGAGCACGTGGCGTGCCGCGCTGGCCGTCTCGGCCTCCTTCTTGAGCTTCTCGGCCTTGCTGTACGACAGATTGAACGTCGAGATCAGCGCCTCGGTGAAGTTGTGCCCGCCGATGGGGAACGTGCGGATCCAGATCCTGCCGCCCTCGGCGATGATCAGGTCCGTGCTCGTGGTGCCGATGTCCAGGATCACCGTGCCGGGCGTCTGCTCCGTGAATCCCTGATCAAACGCCACGGCGTTGTACGCCGCCAGCGGGCTGAGCGTCAGCACCTCGGGCATGCGGCCGACGTCCTGCCACTTGGCCAGTTTCTCCATGCACTTTTCGGTCGTGATCGCGAAGATGCCGACCTCGACCTCATCGGGCTGGTCCGGCCGCACGAAAGTCTGGTAGTCCCACTGAACATCGTCGATCGGGAACGGGATCTGCTGCACCGCCTCGAACTTGACGATGTCCGGGATCTTGCTCGCTTCGACCGGCGGCAGCTTCGCAAACCGCGCAAAGGCCGAGTGCCCCGCAACGGAAATCGCCAGTTTCGCCTTGTTCAGGTCCACCTGGCTGACAAAGGCGCCGAGCGCAGCGCGCTTGGCTTCCTTCTCGTCAACCTCCGGCATGCTCAGGACCTTCTTGTGGGGCAGGATCGCAAAGTCGACCACCTTCACCCCTTCGCCGTCGCGAACCAGCTTCACCGCCTTGATCGCCCCGGCTCCAAGTTCAACGCCCCAGCATGCGTTCCCGGCCATAGCGCTCCCTTCGTCGTCTTCGTCGTTCGGTCGACCTTGTCGGTCGTCTATGCTCACTTCTCAACCGCTCGACCGCCGCGCGCACCGGCCTCCGCCAGCGAACGATGCGACCGCCCGGCGCGCCATCACGGCGGGGCTTCAGCCCCGACTTGACGCGCGGATAAACAGAGTAGCCCGGATCGCGTTCGCAAGGCACGCGCCGAGTTGTCCCCGTTCCACGCGGACCGCCTCGCCCTGCTCGCAGCGGGTCGGCCCGTGTCCCTGTATACGACTGTCACACCCCGTCGGCTCCCGCCTCCTCATCGCCGACGACCTCTCTCCCCTCGGGCAGGTGACCATGAGTTCGAATCACGCCCCCACTTCGTCGAACGCTCCCCAAAATCGCTCGCAGGATCGGCCGAGTTCGGACGCCGCGGCTCAACGCGTGCTGGTCGCCATCCCGGTCTTCAACGAGCAGCGCACCGTCCGGGGCGTGGTCGAACGCGTCCTGCACTACTGCAAAAACGTCGTCCTCATCGACGACGGCTCGACCGATCAGACCCCCGAAATCCTCCGCTCGCTCCCCGTCACCACGCTCCGCCACCCCCACAACCAGGGCTACGGAGCAAGCCTCATCGACGCCTTCGGATTCGCCCAGGCTCGCGGCTACGACTGGGTGATCACCATGGACTGCGATGAGCAGCACGAACCCGGGAGCATCCCGGCCTTCATTGACCTCATGGATGGCCCGTGGGACATCATCAGCGGATCTCGGTACCTCGCCTCACTTGACGAGAACACCTCGCCTCCGGCCGACCGCCGCGCGATCAACCGCGCCATGACCGAAGAACTCAACGCCCGATTGGGTGCAAGGCTTGGCCTCACACTCACGGACTCCTTCTGCGGCTTCAAGGCCCACCGCGTCGCACCACTCCGAAAGATGTCACTTTCACAGGTGGGATACGCCTTCCCGATGCAGCTCTGGGTTCAGGCGGCCGCCCTAGGGCTGTCTGTGGTGGAACTGCCCGTGAAGCTGATTTATAAGGATCTCACCCGATCATTCGGCGCCGCGCTCGATGATCCCGGGACCCGTTTGCAGCACTACCGACAGGTTTTGCACTGCGAGCTGCAGCGATGGATGCACCTTCTACCCCAGCCAGCCGTTGCCGACGTTCTGCCCTGCGGCGAATGAACGATTTTTTCGTGTAGACGCGAGCGTCTAGGCACCGCCAAACGTGGCCGTTACTGCTGAACAACCTTCTGGTCGCCCGCTCCCGAGATCGCGGCTCGCATCTGGGTATCCGCCTGAAGGTTTTTCATGCGGTAGAAATCCATGATCCCAAAGTTCCCCGAGCGGAACGCCTCGGCCATCGCCCGCGGAATCTCGGCCTCGGCAAGAACCACGATCGCCTTGTTCTCTTCGATCTTGGCCTTGTTCTCCTGCTCCAGCGCCATCGCCAGAGCTCGCCGCTTCTCCGCCTCGGCCTGGAACCGCTTCTTATCGGCCTCGGCCTGCGCCTGCTGGAGCTGAGCGCCGATATTCTCGCCGACGTCGATATCGGCAATATCGATCGACAAAATCTCGAATGCCGACCCCGCATCGAGCCCCTTGGCCATCACCGTCTTGGAGATCTGATCCGGGTTTTCCAGAACGGCCTTGTGGCTGATCGCCGAGCCGATGGTCGTCACAATGCCCTCACCCACGCGGGCGATGATCGTCTCCTCCGTCGCACCGCCGACGAGCCGACCGATGTTCGTCCGGACCGTCACGCGGGCTTTGGCCTTGAGCTGGATGCCATCCTGAGCCACGGCGTCGATCGTCGATCGCGGGCCGTTCTGGGCCGGGCAGTCGATGACCTTCGGGTTCACGCTTGTCTGCACCGCATCAACGATGTCGCGACCGGCGCGGTCGATCGCGCACGCCGTGTCCCAGTCCAGCGGGATCTTGGCGCTGCGCGCGGCGATCAGGGCCGTGATGACGTTCGGCACGCGGCCGCCGGCGAGATAGTGCGTTTCCAACTGGTCGGTCGAGATCGGCAGACCGGCCTTTGTCGCACGGATCCGGCTGAAAACGATGATCTTCGCATCCACCTTCCGCAGCCGCATCCCGACCAGTTCCGCCAGCCCGACCTTCGCGCCGCTGAACAGCGCCTGAATGTACAGACCCAGGAACTGGAACAAAATCACCGCGATAACCAGAACAAAGACAATGCCGACGACGATCAGTGCGATCATCCAGGGCTCGAGGGGCATTCGTGCGTCTCCGGTGAAATCCGAACCAAGTGGTTTGCCAACTCGCGAACAACGGATATCGCTCGCGTTGCGGCATGAGTGTAGTGGGCCTCGATCAACGACGCGCGATCCCGCCACATCAGGCGGGGGACATTCCGCACAATTCCAACTGGCCAGGCCCGCGTCGCGGCTCGCCGTTCACGCCCCGACTCACGTGCCGACCGCGCGTACCTTCAGCGTCGCGCCATCGACGGCGACCACCTTGACCGTGGTCCCGGCACGGATCAGCCCCAGGTCCGACAGCGCGTCATACCGCGTCTGGTCGATGCGGATGGTGCCGACGGGCCGAAGGTCCGACAGCACGACGCCCTGCTTGCCGATGAGTCTCGCCTCGGCGGAGTTCTGCGCCCCCGCGCCACCCTGACCCGCCGCGTCGACCGCGCCACCATCGACCGCGGCGGTGCTGCCGAGCACGAGCCGTCTGCCGATGGGGGTGCTGGGCATGATGTTCAGCAGAAAGAAGAACGCGATCGGCCCGCCGATGACCACGAGCGTCGCCCCGATCAGCCCCCAGGTCTGGGAATAGTTGAACAGCACCACAACCGCCGCGACCGCGACGCAGAACGAAGTCAGCGCCAGGACGCCCATCGACGGCACGAACACATCAATGACCAGCAGCAGCACCGCCAGTCCGAGCAGTGCCAAGCCCCAGAACAGCGTCGAGGAATCGCCCGTCGCCACCGCCGCGGCCCCCGCGGCCGCCGCCCCGGCCGCGGCCGGCGGGGTATTGGCCTGCAGCGCCATCGCCAGCGACGCGGGGGAACCAACACCGATCAATCCAGCAAGCAGTTGACGCATAAGTGACATCCGTACCACATCATTGGCCCGAGGGGGACGGATGAGGGTACACACGATTCTCGTCGAGGCTCGAAGACGATGGTCCCGGCGTTACGCCTGCGCGCCGCCCGGGCCAGCGTCATCGACGCGCTCAACGACAATCCGGAACGACGATGCCTCGATCACCCGCACCGCGGCACCCGCCGGGATGTACCCGGCATCGGCAACCGCATCGATGATCCGCTCGCCGATCTGCACGCGCCCGGCCGGGCGGAGGGGGGCGATGACCACACCCCGCGCATCGACCAGGTCCGAGTCGATCATGCCCGCGACCGCCGTCGGTCCGGTCGTCGCCGCGGCCGTCGCGACGCCGTCGTGCTCGTCATCATTTCGGGCCGTGCCAGAGAGGATCAGGCGGTTGATGATCGGCAGCGAGCCCAGATGCCTGGCGATCAGGAACATGCCCACGCCCGCGGTCGAGATGGCGATCGCGAACGTCGCCAGCCCGGTCCCGATGCGCGAACCGGAGCCATCGCCGGGGAACAGGCCCTGCCCGCCGGTCGGAATCACCACCCCGACCAGCCCGCCGAAGAGCAGCACCAGCCCCAGAATCCCGAACACGCCGAAGCCCGGCAGCACGAAGATCTCCAGCGCGATCAGCGTGATGCCCGCCAGCACCGCGACCACCGCCCAGATGTAGTTCAGACTTACCAGCATCGGCGGCGCGACCAGCAGCAGCAGCGCAATGCCCGCGATCGTCCCTGGCAGGATCAGCCCCGGGTTGACCATTTCGATGAACAGGCACACCAGGAACACGACGATCAGCAGGGCCTTGACCGGCATCTGATCGAGGAACGCCGCGGCGGACTCGAACACGGTCCGGTTCAAGCGGACGAGGTTCACCGCCGAGAAGTACGCCTTGAGTTCCTCATCGGTATTGATCGTGCCCGCGGGCGTGCTCGCCGGCTGAGCCAGCCCGAAGCGCAGCAGGTCGCGCGACTTGAGCGTGATGATGCCGCGACCATCGCTGACGTACTCGACCAGCGTCCACTGGCCCCTGTCCGCCTGCGTGATCACCGGCCGCACGCTGGCCCGCGAAAGCCCGGCGTTGACCTGACGCTGAAGCGCGGGGCCGAGGTTCGGCGAAGCGGGCAGAAACGGCGTTGCGTCGGGCGAGTTGGGCTGCCCGGTGTCGGAACTGGGCGGCCCCAGCGGCCTGATGACCCTGCCCCGCCGATCGCGACGCGGCTCGGGCTGCGTGGCCGACGTGTCGACCGGCGCCCCGGCGATCGGCGAAGCCGACGGGACCACGGGCTGCCCTCCGACCGGATCCTGGCCGAAGATCAACTTGTATTCATTGCGGTCGATGAACATGAATTCGCCCGGCCTGGCGACCGACTCGACCAGCCACAGTTCCACGCCCAGCGAGATCATTCCCTGCACCAACTTCTCGTCGTACCCGCGCAGCCGCGCCGAGTCGACCACCTCCGTCAGCAGCGGAGCGAGGAACTTCTGCCGCTCGGCCTCGCTCAACGAGTTCAGACCCGCCATCGAGATCTGGATCGGCAGCGCATCGCCCATCGTCGCGCCATCGCTGACGACGATCTCCGTGCACGCCAGCGCGATGATCGCACCGCCGGAGTACGCGTCCGGATTCACCCACGCGACGATGTTCTTGATCGGCGACCGCTTGATCGCGGCACAGATCTCAAGCACCGCCCCCACCTCGCCGCCCGGCGTGTTGAGTTCGATCACCACCGCGTCGGCGTTGGCCTCCACCGCCGCATCAAGCCGACGCTTGATGCTCCGCGCCGTGGTCGCCGCGATCTCGCCCTCGAGCGTGACGACGACGATGTTGCGTGCATAGCGCGCCGCGGGAATCGCCACCGGGCCGCCGATGCCTCCCGCGCCTCCCGCGCCCGCGCCGCCGTTACCGCCCATCACCGTCGGTCCCGCCGCGGGTGTCAGAGCGAACATCGGCATGATCAGCGCAAGCGCCGAAAGCACCATCAGCATCCGACTGGCGACCATCCACCGAGCCAGCACAGCCCGGGCGTCCGTCAATGCAGTAAACATGCAGGAAGCGTAGTGGGCACGTCCGCCCCCCGCGAGCCCCCCGCGAGCCCGACACAGGCGCTGGCCTCCGCCGCCGCGCCGCTCGGCCCCGATCAACTCCCTCCCGCCCGCGACCGGTGCTTCGCACCCGCGGCCCCATCGGATACCATCTCAAGATGCCGCGACGGTCCAGGAATCCTGCTTCGACCCCCGCGATGCGCCTCCGCCTGGCCGGCAGCGGCGTGATGCTGCTCATCGCGGCGATGGCCGCCTCCTGCGGCCCACCCCTGGACACGCAGGGCTTCGACTCTCCCGAGCCCGGCGCGCTGCTCTACGCGATCGCCGACACTGCCCGCGACCGCGACCGCCGGCACATCCCGGACCTGATCACGGCCCTTGACAGCGCCGACCCCGCCGTGCGCATGCTCTCCATCACCACCTTGCACGAACTCACCGGCACGACCAACGGCTATCGCCACTTTGATCCGCCGGAGCGTCGCCAGGCCGCCATCACCCGCTGGCGGGCCTGGCTGGCCGAGAACAATCCTCCTGCCAACACTTCATCACCGGTTCGGGCCCCCTCCGCTCCGGCCTCATCACCATGACGTCACACGCGCCGATCCAACTCCGAATCAGCAGCAACACGCTGTTCCTCGCCGGCGCACGCGAACTGGTTTACCAGGTCGCTCATCGCCTGGGCTTCTCCGAAGAAGCCTGCGGACAGCTCGCCCTGGCCGTCGATGAGGCCCTGTGCAACATCATCCGTCACGGCTACGACCGCGCACCGGATCGCCCCATCTGGATCTACATCCAGCCCGAGGGCGGCGTGCCCATCACCGGCGCCAATGTCCCCCCGGGCACCCCGGCCAGCGAGGTCGATCACTCCATCACCACCGGCCTGCGCATCGTTCTCGAAGATGAGGCCAAGCAGGTGGACCTGGCCTCGATCAAGAGCCGCGACCTTGAGAACGTCCGCCCCGGCGGCCTTGGCGTCCACATCATCAACGAGGTCATGGACGAAGTCCGCTACGAGCACCGCTCCCCCACGGGCATGAGGCTGACGATGCTCAAGATCCGCAAACCCGCCAGCGCCGATGCGCCCGTGCCGCACGAGCCCGCCGGCCCCGTCAAGTCCTGACTCGCCAGCACGGCCCCGCCGCCCCGGCCCGCCGCACTGAAAGAGCCCGACCCACCGAACCTATCGCCCCACTTCCACGCCCACACACCGCCCCCAGCCCATCCGCCCCGCGGCAACACGAGAAGCACCCATGCCCGACAACTCCCTCTCTTCGCTCCGCCTGACCGTGCAGACCGAAAAGGGCGCCATCGTCATCACGCCATCGGGCGACATCGATCTCAACGGCTCCCCGGCGCTCCGCGCCGAACTGAAGAAGCACAACGTCAAGGGCTCGCGACTGGTTGTCGACCTCACCGGCGTGCCGTACATGGACTCATCAGGTCTGGCCACGCTCGTCGAAGCCATGCAGGCATCCCGCAAGAACGGCTGGACGCTCGTGCTCTGTGCGCTGACCGATCGCGTGCGCTCGATCTTCGCCATCGCCAAGCTCGACTCGGTCTTCACGATCGTTCCGACCAAGGCCGACGCGCTGGGCTGAGCCCCCGCACCCCGGCCGCGGCGTGCATCACGGTCGCACGCCTTGCCAGCGCACGACTCACGGCAGCTTGAACTTGTTGATCCCGCTCAGGAGCATCCGCGACTGCTGGCTCAGGCTCGTGGTCATGCTCGCAGCGCGCTCCGCGGCGGCGCACGCCTCCTCCGCCGTCTTGGCCGCGCTCGAGACGCCGCTGGCGATCTGCTGGCCGGCGCTGGTCTGCTCCTCCGTGCCCGCCCGCGATCGACTGAATCAGGCTCGCCACCTGCCGCGACCCGGACACGATCCGCTCGATCGTCGTCCCCGCTTCGCCCGCACGCTGCGCGCCGCGCGAGACCTGCTCGCGGCCCTGCTGCATCTGCTCGACGGCCAGTTTGGTCTGGTCCTGGATCGCGCCGATGCTCTTGGCCACTTCCGCCGTCGCGCCCGTCGTGCGGTCGGCGAGCTTGCGAACCTCATCGGCCACCACCGCGAACCCGCGACCGTGCTCGCCCGCACGCGCCGCCTCGATCGCCGCGTTCAGCGCCAGCAGGTTGGTCTGCTCGGCGATGTCGTTGATCACCGCGATGATCCGCCCGATCTCCGCGCCGCGGGCGCCGAGCTCGTTGACCATCTCCCCGCTGCGACGCACGCCGTCCTCGATCGTCTTCATCTCGGCGATCATCCCGCTGACCGCCGACGCCGACTCCTCGGCCGTCTTGCCGCTCTCGATGGCCGTCTTGGCCGCATCGGCGCTGCGACCCGCGGCCTCGGTGATCGATGAGCTCATCTGCTCGATCGCCGCTGACATCTGCTGGAGCGTCTGGCTCTGCGACCTCGCGCTGTCCAGTGACGCCCTGGCCGAGCCGTCGATCTCGGCGCTGATCTTCTCGACCTGCGTCGCCACGCTCCGCGAGGCCTGAATGATCTTGCTGATCGACTCGACCGTCTGGTTGCAGTGCCGCGCAAGCCCGCCGAACTCATCGCCTGAGTCCTCCGTAAGCCGCTTGGTCAGGTCGCCCTGCGCCACCAGTTGCAGGAACGCCGAGGTCCGGCGCAGCGGCCGCGAGATGCTCGTGACCGTCGCATAGGCCGCGATCGACGCCAGGACCAGCCCGCCGATCGCCACACCGCCGATCAACGTCACCGCCGAGCTCGCCCGCGACGCCACCGCGGCGTGCTTTGCATCCAGTTCGGCCCCGATCAGATCAGAGACCTTCTCCATCTTCTCCTCGAGCTCGCCGTACGCCCTCGTGAACGACTCCAGTTCCGCCGGTCGCTCGCCGCTGCCCACACGCACACGCTCGGTCACGCTCACCGCCGAGCCGATGTACTGATCAAGGGCGGGCCGCACGCTCGCGAGCTCCTTGCGGATGCTGTCCGTCAGGGCGAGCTCTTCATTCTGCTTGAGCACCTTGCGGAACCACTCGGCGTGCTCGCCAAGCTCCTTGCGCGCGTCGGACAGTTCCTGCTCCGTCGTCGCCAGCATCGCCGCGAGCACATCGCCCCGCAGCGCATCGTGCATCATGTCCCCCTCAAGATGGTTCCGCATCGCGTCGCTGAGTTCGCTCTTGGCCGCCTCAAGCGCCCGGGTTTCTGAGAACACCCACAGGCTCACGCCGGTGACGAGCAACAGGGCCACCAATCCGACACCGACAGACACGATCAACTTCGTCGCAACGCTCTTGAGCATGGTTTTCTCCGCCACCGAGGGCTGGCCTTTGGCATCGGCCAGTTGACCAACGCACTCTCTGATACGGATCGCCGTCGAATCTCGTGCGCGTACGGCGCATGATCGGGTTGCGCCGGGGTGAATCGGTGGCATAGTTGTCTCGGTACGGAGGCCGAGCATGGACATCCGCGAGCGTTCACCCGGAG
>Ga0315901_10004606_pt1 | contig 17100 bp, 10 predicted proteins | sample LakEriMetagenome_10_FD_203761 | JGI IMG/M metagenome (GOLD analysis project Ga0315901, IMG submission 203761) | Freshwater fungal communities from buoy surface, Lake Erie, Ohio, United States - Buoy 2 MA116 | ecosystem: Environmental > Aquatic > Freshwater > Lake | place: USA: Lake Erie, Ohio...
GCCGCGACTCCACGGACCGAGCGTCGCGACGCGGCGCCCCACTTCGGCCGCCTCGCCCGCCAGCAGCGATTGGGTCCGTTCGGCACTCAGTAGGGCGCGGGATCCCTGCACAAAGCTGCCGCGCTGAGCGAAGCGTGCGTGTGCGGCCAGCGCCGCCGGATGCAGCAGGATGTCGCCATCGATCTGCACGATGTACTCACCCTGCGCCTGTGCGATCCCGCGATTGCGAATCGCCGCGGCCCGAAACCCCGCATCCGGGTGCCAGACATGATGCAGCGGCACCGGAAACGTCCGGGCCTGCTGCGCGAGCAGCGTGCGCGTGTCGTCGCCGGATCCGTCGTCGGCAACGATCACTTCGAGCGGATGCTGCGTCTGATGCCGGATGGCTTCCAGCACACAGGCCAGCGCCTGTGGCCAGTTATAGGTCGAGACGAGGAGGGAAATGCGGGGCGTAGTACTCACCGACTCGTCGACGCCTTCTCGCGTGCGGCGCGTCGTGCGGCGCGCCGTGCGGCTGCCTTGATCGTCGCAATCGCCTGCGTGTGTTCGTCGAACGTCGTCCGGAACTCATGCCCACCATCCGGACGCGCCACAAAGAACAGGTACGGTACGGGCGCGGGGGTCAGCGCCGCCTCGATCGCCGCTTCACCCGGCGAGGCAATCGGCCCCGGCGGCAGCCCCGCGTTGCGATACGTGTTGTATGCGGACGCGATCTCGAGGTCCTTGTACAGCACACGGCCAACATGTCGCGGCAGCGCGTATTGCACGGTCGGGTCGGCCTGCAGGCGCATCCCCTTCTTCACGCGATTCCAGTACACCGCGGCAATCAGCGGACGCTCCTCGGGCTTGCGCGCTTCCTTCTCGACGATGCTCGCCATGGTCATCGCGTCATGGCGACTGATCGCCATCGCCTGCAGCCGTGCATCCCATGCAGGGCGCCACACCGACTCGAAGCGCTCGATCATGGCGGCGACCGCATCCCGCGCACTGGTGCCGTCGGCGAAGGCGTAGGTGGCCGGAAAGAGGTACCCCTCGAGCGAACCCGCTGGAATGTCGAGGCGATGGCGCCACGCACTGTCGGTGACGGCCACGCGCACGGAGTCTTCCGGTACGTCGAGCGTCTTCGCCAGCAAGGGCGTGATGTCGCGCAGGTCGAAGCCTTCCGGAATCACGACGGTCCGCATGAGGCCGCGCCCCGTCACCAGAGCGTCCAGGACGGTGGCATAGCCCGCATGCTCGGGCAACTGATAGGTGCCGGGTTTGATGGTTCGTTCGTGACCGCGGAGTGCGGTATACCAACGAAAGAGACGCGTGGAGCCGATGACGTCGTGCGCAGCCAGCGAGTCCGCTGCCGCGCGCATGCTCGCGCCTCGCGGGATCACCACGCGCGCCGGCGGGGCGCTCGCGTCGGGGTGTCCCGTCAGATCACGGCAGCTGTGCACCACGACAATCCCCGCGATCAGCAGGGCCACGCGGCGCACGGTGGACAGCGGCGAACGGCGGCGGCGAGCCATGGCTGTCGCGCTCAGTCGTTCACTGCCGTGGGCATCGCGACGTCGACCGGATCAGACGCCACGGGGATCACCGGCTCGCCCAGCGTAACGCCCTGCGCGGTGGCGCGCAGCACATTCTCGAGCAGGACGCACGCGGCCATGGCATCGACATCGCCCTTGCGACCGCGCGTCGAACCGCCCTGGTCACGCACCGACCGGAGGACCAGGGCGGTCGTGAAGCGTTCATCCACCAGACGTACCGGTCGCGGCTGACGCGCGGCCAGCTTGGCAGCCACCTCGCGAATCTCGCGCGTGCGGTCCGTCTCTCCACCAGAGGGATCGAGCGGCAGACCGACAATGATGGCGGCGGCGTTCACGGCGTCGGCGTGACGCACCAGCTCGGCAATGGGTGGGCGTTTGCCGGCGCGTCGCGTGACGATGCCGAGCGGCGAAGCCAGGATGCCGAGCTCATCACTCGCGGCCAGGCCGATGCGCTTATCGCCCCAGTCCACGGCCAAGAGCCGTCCCGTCGTCACAGCGTGCGCCTCATGCTTCCGTCATCTGCTCGAAGAACGTGCGGTTGCTCGACGCGCGTTCCATGCGCTTGATGAGGAACTGCATGGCTTCATCCGACGGCATATTGGCGAGGAACGTGCGCAACAGAAACACGCGCTGCTGCTCGAACGGCGTCAGCAGCAGCTCTTCGCGCCGCGTCCCCGACTTGTTGATGTCGATCGCGGGGAAGATGCGCTGTTCGGCGAGCTTGCGATCGAGGACGAGCTCCATGTTGCCGGTGCCCTTGAACTCCTCGAAGATCAATTCGTCCATGCGCGAATTCGTTTCGATGAGCGCCGTGGCGACGATCGTCAGCGAACCGCCTCCCGCAATATTGCGCGCCGATCCGAAGAACGCCTTCGGCTTCTGCATCGCGCCGGCTTCCATGCCGCCCGACATTAATCGTCCGCCCTGCGGCGCCACCGCGTTGTGGGCGCGCGCCAGCCGAGTGATCGAATCGAGCAGGATCACGACATCCTTTCCCTCTTCGACGAGCCGCCGCGCCTTGGTGATCACCTGGTCGGCCACCTGCACGTGCCGCGCGGCCTTCTCGTCGAACGTCGAGCAGACCACCTCGGCGGTCGGGCAACTGAGCTGCATGTCGGTGACTTCTTCCGGCCGCTCATCGATCAGCAGGATGATCAGCGTGATTTCCGGATGATTCTCCGCGATCGCGTTCGCGATTTGCTGCAGGAGGATCGTCTTGCCGCCCTTGGGCGGTGCCACGATAAGGGCGCGTTGCCCCTTGCCCAGCGGGGCGATGATGTCGCAGATGCGTGTGGCGACGTCCCCGTTGCTCCGCTCGAGGCGAATGCGTTCGTCGGGGTAGGCGACGGGCAAGGAATCAAAAGTGCTGCGCACTGGGTACGGCTGGGGGTCACCACCAGGGAGACGCTCCGCAGCGCGGAACGTCGGGGGGAAGCGCGCGGCCGAAGCCACGCGCGCGGCAGGACTCGAACCTGCGACCTTCGGCTCCGGAGGCCGACGCTCTATCCAACTGAGCTACGCGCGCAAAGCGGTGCCTGAAAGGGCACCTGAGTGCCTGCGGCGAACCGTCCGTCAGCCGCCGACCCCAGCAAGGGGCGTGCAAACCGACTGGAATTCTGAAGGTAACCGGTGAGGGAGGGCATGGGCAAGGAACAGTGGTCGGTGTGCTGGCGATGTCCGCACCGCGTCCGCCCACTAATATCCGGCATGGCAACCATCGCATATCTCGGGACTGGGCTCCTCGGCAGCGGGTTTGTCGAAGCGGCCCTTGGTCGTGGTGACCGCGTCACCGTCTGGAATCGGTCGCGGGAAAAGGCTGAGGCGTTAGCCGCGTTTGGTGCCCAGGTGGCCCACACGCCGGCGGACGCCGTGCGGGGCGCGGAACGTGTCCATCTCGTGCTGAAGGACGATGCCGTGGTGGACGAGGTCTTCGGCGCACTCCGTCCGGGGCTCGAGGCGGGGGCGGTCGTGATCGACCACTCGACGACGCAGCCGGCACTCACGGCTGCGCGAGCAGAGCGATTGGCCGCGGACGGCATCGCCTACCTGCATGCGCCGGTGTTCATCGGTCCGGCGGCAGCGCGGAAGGGGCAGGGGAGCATCTACGTATCCGGTCCGGCCGACGCCTATGCCCGGGTCGAGCACGCCTTGGCCAGCCAAGCGGAGACGGTGCGATACCTTGGCGAGCGTCCGGATCTCGCCGCCGCTTACAAGCTGATGGGCAATGCGTTCCTCATCGGTCTCGGTGGCTTGATCGCAGACGTCCTCACGATTGGCGCGGGCTGTGAGGTCCCTGCCACCGACGCGCTCCAGCTGCTCGACGCCTTCAACCCGGCGAACGTGGTGCGGAATCGCGGGCTGAAAATGAGTCAGGGCGATTTTTCGGCGAGCTTCGAGCTGGTCATGGCGCGCAAGGACATCCGGCTGATGATGGAGGCCGCCGGCGCCCGTCCTTTGGCCATGCTGCCGTCGCTCGCCGCTCGCATGGACGAGGTGATCGCGCAGGGGCACGGCGCCGACGATTTCGGGGTAATCGCCCGGGATGCCCTCGCGGAGCGCGATCGGGGTCACTAAGGTTATTGGCTGAACCCTTTTGAGGCCTCGCCGATGCCGTTTTTCGACCATCCTGCCAACGCCGACTGGCTGCTGCCCATCATCAAGCTCCCCCTGATGCTCATCTCGGGGATCTTCCAGGTCATCCTGGCGATCGGGCCCATCGGACAGATCGCGTTGATCGCGATCATCATCGCCCTGTTCTCGAAGAACATCATGGGACCGGCCCGTCCCTGAGGCATGTCGGCAGGGTCATCGCCGCGCCGGACATCCGGCGCGGCGATTTTTTTTGCGCGCGTTGTGGTGACGACACGTGTGTCAGAGCACGCGGTGTAATCGATGGACATGATCGGGATCAGGCATCGATTCCCTGCGAATGATCGTGGTGCAGTCCGCTGTGTATTGGACCATCCGGTCGTCCCGCTTTCGCGTGGTGCGCTTTGGGATGCCCTTGGTCACCATGCTGATACCCCCCAACACTTTTGCCTGTTGACGCATTAAGATGTCCGGCGGACGGAACACTGGTGACTGTTGATTGACCAGTATGGAGCCAACGACGAGACTTGCCCGGAGTCGACGTGAGCGCACCGGAAATCGTGATGGACAATCGGGGAGACGATCGTCGTCGTGCGGCGATCGCACAGCAGGTGCTGGCCGATGCGCGACGGCTGCTCCGCGACGCACTTCCTCCAGAGGCGGGCAATACGTCGGCGCCCCTGGCAGCAGTCATGCACCTGAATGCCGATGAGGAAGAAGTGCTCGCGGCCCTGCATGTATTCGCGCAGTTGCCGCTCCCGGCGGCGGCTCGGCGACCGCAGCGTGAGCCGGTCACTGTCGATGTTGCACCACATCGGCTGAGCGTCGCTGGAGTTGTCGCGCTGCTGGATGATGGAGCCGTTCGCCCAACGGATCGCCCGCTGCAAGCCGGGACGTATTGGTGTGCCACGGTGAAGACGGGTGGAGAAAGCGTGGCGCGGTTCTGGTTCCCGGAGTCCGCTGGACACAGCGAGGTGTGTTGACGCGGGGGGCGGTGAAGGTCTGTCAGTAACCACAAGACACTCCGCTTCCGTCATGTGCGTGGCGAGGTTTCTCACACCGCAGGCCTTCGTCGCGTAACCCGTGCATAAGGCAACGAGATTAAGGTTCGGAGACGAAATAGACTTTCGTCTTCAACCGGTCGATACTTCCCGGGGACACGTGCATGGCGTACGTGCCCCCGCCTTTATTTATGAATTGGACTCAACTCAAGATTGGCCAGCGGCTGACGGCCGCGTTCCTGCTGATCGCTACGATCTCTCTCTGTGTCGCGCTCGTCGGGCTGTACAGCCAGCGCGTCATGGCTGCCCGCACCGCGACCATCTATAACGATCGCGTTGTACCACTGACCCAGCTCAAGACGATCAGCGATGCCTATGCCGTCGATGTCGTCGACCACGTCCATAAGCTGTTGAGCGGTGAGGTGGCATGGAGCGGCGAGGCGTTTGGCCGGGCCAAGGACTCCATTCAAGCGGAGTGGACCGCCTATCGGGCGACCTACCTCACCCCTGAGGAAAAGGCGCTGGCGGAGCAGGCCGAAGTCGCCATGCGTACCGCCGATTCGGCGATTGTCCGCTTGGAGACGTTGGTGGCGACGCGGGATACCGCGGGGCTCGCGACCTTTGCGACGCGATCGCTGTACCCGGCGATCGATCCGGTATCGGGGCTCCTTCATGATTTGACGTTATTGCAGAAGCGGGTAGCCGCCGCCGACTTTGCGGCGTTTACCGAGACCGCGGCGACCGCACGCACCGTATCCATCGTCCTGATGGGGTTGGCGTTCCTTGTGGCGGTGGTCCTCGGTCGGGCCATGGCCGGACAGGTCACCCGGGCGTTGGGGATGGTGTCGGGCGCCCTCACCGAACTGCGGACGCAGGGGATCGCCACGCTGCGCGGCGCCTTGGACGCGCTGGCACGCGGTGAGTCCGTCGCGGTCCGCCCCATGGAACCTCGGGCCCTGTCGTACGGCTACCAGGACGAGGTCGGCGACGTGATCCGCGACGTCAATGCCATGGTTCAGGAAAGCCGCACGGCCACGGTGGCGCTCGCGACGACGAACGAGACCATCCGCCAGGTCGTCGAACAGATTCGCTTCCACATTGACGCCGCCCGTGAAGGCCGATTGCATATCGAGCCAACGGGCGCCGCGTTGCCTGGCGTCTATGGTCAGCTGGTGACCGGGATGCGCACCATGCTCGATACCATCGCCACCCCGCTGCGCGAGGCCCAGCAGGTGCTTGCCGCCGTCGCCGAGCGGAATGTGGGCGTGCGCATGGAGGGGCAGTTCGGTCATGATCTCGCGGCGTTGCAGACCGCGTTGAACCGTGCGGTCGACAACCTCGACCATACCGTCGGCGAGGTGGCAGAAGCGGCGGCCCAGGTGTTCTCGGCCTCGGACGAAATCGCCTCCGCCAGCACCTCGCTGGCCAATGACGCCACCGAGCAGGCGATGACGGTGGAGTCCGTGGTCGTGCAGCTCAAGGAAGTCCACGCCATGGCGGACACCAATGCGGTGCGGGCGACGCAGGCCGTCACCTTGGCCGCGGCCGGGCGTGAGGCGGCCGAAGACGGGGTGCAGACCATGAAGCGACTGGATACGGCCATGGCGGCCATCGCGACCAGCAGCGAAGCCACGGGGCGCATCGTGCGCACCATCGAGGAAATCGCCTTCCAGACGAATCTCCTCGCGCTGAATGCGGCCGTCGAGGCGGCCCGTGCCGGTGATGCCGGGCGAGGGTTCGCGGTGGTCGCCGAAGAGGTCCGCTCGCTCGCGCAGCGTTCGGCGACGGCGGCCCGGGAGTCGACCGCGCTTATCGAGGAGTCCACGCGGCAGACGGCGGATGGGGTCACCCTCTCCAGGCACGCGACCGAGGCGTTGCAGGCGCTCGATCAACGGGTCACCGAAATCGGTCGGACACTCGATGAGTTGGCCACGGCCAGTACCACCCAGCGCGATGCCACACGTCGGGCGAGTGACGCGGTGGGCCAGGTGGAAGAGGTGACCCAGCGTTTCGGCGCGGGCGCCGAAGAGACGGCGGCGACGGCCGAAGAACTGCGCGCGCAGGCTGGCCGACTCGATGATCTGGTGCGAAGCTTCCGACGCAGTCGGGTATCGCAGCCCTCCACAATTGCACCGGGACCGGGGTCGTACCGCGCTTCCTAGCGAACTGGTCGTGGTGAACTCCTCGCCATGGATTGCGCCATGACCAGATCGCGTGGGTACCGTATCGCCATGATGTCACTGCTCCTCACGGGGGCAGTCTCGTTACCGGTCCGTGGGCAAGGTGCACCACCGACGCGACGCGCGGCCGGTGCGTCGGCCCCGCGTGTCGTCCACGGATTTGCGGTCGACCGATTGGCGCGCATCGATTCCATCATGGCGCGCGACCTCGCGAACGAGACCATCGCCGGCGCGGTGGTCCTCCTCATGCGGGATGGGCAAGTCGTCTACGAGCGCGCGGCGGGATGGCGGGATCGCGAGGCCCGTCGCGCCATGACGCCCGATGCCATGTTCCGGATCGCGTCGCAGACGAAAGCACTCACGAGTGCTGCGATCATGATGCTGGTCGAGGAGGGGACGCTCACCTTGGGCACGCCGGTGAGTCGGTACATCCCGTCGTTTGCCAAAACCACGGTGGCCACACGGACCGATACGGGGGTCGCAATCGTGCCGGCGCGTCGCGCCATCACGATCAAGGATCTGCTCACGCATACCGCGGGCATTTCCTACGGCATGGACGCCCATGTGGCGCCGCTGTACCAGGCCAAGGGGCTCGGCCCGGCCGCGGGGCTCGGGTGGTACACCGCCGACAAGACCGAACCGATCTGCACGACCATGGAGACGCTGGGGTCGCTCCCCTTTGTGGCGCAGCCGGGTGAGGCATGGGTGTACGGCTACAACACGGACATCCTCGGGTGCATCGTGGAGCGCGTGTCCGGCCAGTCGCTCGACGCGTTTCTGCGGACGCGCCTCACTGCGCCACTCGGCATGCGGGATACCCACTTCTTCGTGCCGACCGCGGATCGCGAACGGCTCGTGACCGTGTACGCCAGCGAGCGTGGAAAGGCCGTTCGCGCACCGGAAGGCGCGCGCGGACAGGGCCACTATCTCGACGGCCCGCGGACGAGCTTTGCGGGGGGCGCCGGGCTCGTCTCCACGGCGCGCGATTATGCGCGATTCCTGCAGATGATCGCGGATGGTGGCCGATGGAATGGTCGGCAGTTTCTGGCCCCGCACACGGTGGCGCTGATGCGCACCAATCAGGTGGGCACGCTGCACGGCACCACCGTCGGGTTCGGGCTTGGATTCGAAACCGTGGAGCAGTACGGCGCCACGGGGATGTCTTCGCCCGGTACCTTCGGTTGGGGTGGCGCGTACGGCAGCAATTACAAGGTGGATCCGGTCGAAGGCCTCATCCTGGTGATCATGATCAATCAGCTGCCGAACAGCAGCGACGTGGTCACCCGCATTCAGGCGGCGGTGTACGGCGCATTGGTAGAATCCCGCTGGCGCGTGACGCCGTAGCCGTCCCGTCCGCGCCGATTGGTCATGGGCCTGGCGCGGGTGAGTCCCTGAACTTTTTCCAATTACTGGCCCACTCGTGGGCCAGCCAATAGTTTCGCGTGGCACTCCATCGGCCCGCGGGCTGGGTGGAGCGCGCATACCCACCTCCCAAAACAGACGGGCACATGTTGCCATCTCTGCTGAAACGCCTCCTGATCGCCGGATCCCTGGCGGCGCTGACGGCGTCCCCCTCCCTCGCCCAGAACACCATCACGCTGGAAGGCGCCGTCCGCGCTGACGGTGCGCCGGTCGTGGGCGCCCAGATCACGGTCACGAATGTCGACACCCGCGAAACGGCCCGTGCGGTCACCCGAAGCACCGGCGACTTCCGCCTGCTGGGGCTTTTCGCCGGCCAGTATACGGTGAATGTCCGGGCCATCGGCTACCGCCAGCGCACCGATACGGTCCAGCTGGTGATCGGTCAGCGCGCGCGCCTCGAATTCGAACTCGAGAAAGGCGTGGCCGAACTCGACGCGCAAACCGTCACGGCGGAACGCGTGAAGCAGGTCGAGGTCCAGCGCATGTCGGTGTCGGCGCCGGTCATGAAGGAAGAGATCGAGAATCTCCCCTTCAACTCGCGTGGCATCATGAACCTCGCGGGCATCGCGCCCGGCATCAAGACGTACTCGGCGCAGTCCGGGCGTACGCTCCCGTCAGGTGGCGCGGCGCCGGATCTTCGTTTCTTCAACGTCTACATGGACGGCGTGGAAATGAAGTCGCTGTTCAACGGCAATATCGTCGGTCTCGGCCAGACGGGTTCGCCGCTCCCGCAGGAAGGGATCGAGCAGTTCCGGGTGTACCTCAATCCGTACGACGCGGAATTCACCCGGGCCGGTTCGTATGTGATCAGCGCGGAAAGCCGTCGCGGCACGAACGAATGGAAGGGCTCGGCGTTCGGCTTCCTGCAGAACAAGTCGATGCTGGCCAAGAACGCGTTCCAGACGGTCGTGCCCAACTTTGGCCGTGACCAGCTCGGCTTCAACATCGCCGGTCCGCTCAAGAAGGATAAGCTGTTCCTCGCGACCAGCTACGAACTGACCAACACGGATTTCTACCTCGACGTGAACCCGACGACCGCGGCTGCCAAGACGACGTGGCCGACGGTGCAGGGGGCGTTCCTCGCGCCGAACAAGAACCACACGCTGTTCTCGCGCCTGACGTACGTACAGAGCCCGCGCATCACGTACGACTTCATGGGCTCCACGCGATTCCTGCGCGGCGAAGGGAACTTCGGTGGCCGCGTATCGCAGGATGCCGGCATCTCGCAGAAGTACGAGATCTACACCGCGCAGCTTCGCCAGCGGTACATCTCGAAGGGCGGCAACCTCGTGAACGAGGCCTCGCTGCAGTTCGTCGGGTGGAATCACAACGAAGCCCCGCTCAAGCCGGGGCCGCAGTTCAACTATCCGGGCGTGCAGTTCGGCACGTCAGGCTTCCCACTGATCCTGCAGGAAAACCACTTCCGGGCCGTCAACCGCGCCACGTACAACCTCGACGGCTTTGGCGGCTCGCACGTCATCAAGGCCGGTGTTGAGCTCAGCACGGTGGGTGCCACGCAGAATCAGCCGAACAACACCAACGGCACCTTCACGTTCGCCTCGGACGATCCCAACGCATTGCCGACGGCGGCCACCATTGCCGTGGGGTTCACCGATCCGAATGGCACCTCGGACGCCATTGCTCAGGCGACCGGCTACACCACCGGCATCTACATCAATGACGAGTGGCGCATCAAGCCGAACTTCACGCTGTCGTTGGGACTCCGCCACGATGCGGAGTTCAACACGATGAACAACAGCTACACGGTCCCGTGGGCGAATGACCCGGTGCTGAAGGCGATTCCGGATCTGCAGGGCTACCTCAATGCCGGCAACCGCAAGAATCAGCTGGGCAACTTCTCGCCGCGGGTGTCATTCTCCTGGGATCCGTTCAAGGACAACCGCACCTTTGTGCGCGGCGGGTTCGGCATCATCTACGACCGTGTCACGAGCTTCATGGGCTTCCAGGAGCGCCGCAACTCCACGTGGCGCACCTACTCGTTCGCCAATCCGGGAACCAAGGACCCGGCGGTGTTGCGTCAGCGCGTGATCGCCGGTGCCACGGCGGCGGTGGCGCCGATCCTGATGGACAACGAGATGAAGACCCCGAACTCGAAGCAGATGTCCATCGGGCTCGGTCATCAGGTCACGCCGGAGTTCGGGTTCAATATCGACTACGTGCGCCAGCACATGGACAACCTCTATGTGCAGCGCAATCCGAACTATCTCGACCGCACGGTCACGCCGGCCCGGCGCAAGCTCACGCCGTCGTATGGCGACATCCTGATCTGGGATGACATCGGCCAGTCCGACTATTCCTCGGTGCTCGTCCAGGCCACGTGGCAGCGCGGCAAGGCGCGCGTGAACCTCGGCTACACGCTCGGCTGGTATCAGGGCGACTTCGATACCGCCGCGCTGCCGAACTTCGCCTACACGTGGCTCTTCAATCGCCAGCGCACCACGGGTGACGAACGCCACCGCGTGGCGCTGTCGCACATCATTCCGCTGCCACTCGGCTTCACGTTCTCGGGCGTGACGACGATTGCGAGCCCGCGTCCGTTCCTCTCCACTGACGGTCGCGACATCAACCTCAACAATATCCTCGGCGACGACTACCTCGGCGGGACGGCGACGTCCACCGGTATTCGCACCACGATGCCGGCAAACGAGTGGAAGAACTGGTACCGCACGGTGGACGTCCGCCTGGCGCGGCCGATCTTCAATTGGAACGGCAAGAAGGTCAGCGTGTCGGCTGAAGCGTTCAACCTGTTCAACTGGAAGAACAACCTGTCGTTCGGTGGGCAGCGCTACACGTCAACGGGCGCCGATCAGGCGACGTTCGGCGTACCTCTGTCGGCCTACGCGGCGCGCATGGGTCAGGTCGGGATGCGTCTCGACTGGTAACAGCGTCCTTGCGTCAAAAACACACGGGGCCAGCGTCCATGACGCTGGCCCCGTGCTGCATGGTGGAGGGCCCGCGTCAACGTGGCGGTATAAGCTCCAGCACCACCCCATCCAATGGTGCCATCGTCATGGTGATAACCCGTGGCGCTTCGCCAAGGACGCCGAGCGAGCGCATGCCGTTCAGCGTCCGCTGAACCACCTTCGTGGCCGCCGGCAGTCGATACTGTCGCCGGTCGAGCGTGATCCGCACATCGCGTGGCTCGAGGTTGATACCGGCCAGAGCAATCGCGACGCGACCATCGGCGGATCGGAAGGCACCAGACAGTACCTCCGGTGAGGTCAGGCGCGCCTCGGTCGGCCCACCCAATCGGGCGGCATAGATCGAAATGCGCGACAGCAGCAGATCGGCGGATGGGACTTCCACCGACGGGGGACGCAGGAACTCCCCCATCTGGAAGAACTCGCGCAGTCCGTAGCGCAGCGTCGCCAAACGGACGAGGAAGTCGATCTCGCGGGTGCGGGTCGTGAGCTGATCCGGGAAGAAGTTGGCGATCGTCGGTTGCATCCCCCACACGAACATCCGCGCCTGCTCAAGATGGAACTGCCGCACAAATCGTAGATCGAGCGGCGCCAGTGCCGTCGCGGGTCGTTTGTCGGCCGGCCACAACTCGTCGTATGGGGGCAGCGTCAGCGAACCGTACGTGCCGTATGTGAGGGCGTACGGGTGATAGGCGGCCTGGAACATCGGAATGACCTCCCATCCGCTGGCAGGATCGGCGTACCGCTCCTGACTGACCTGCAGCGTCAGGAACGCGTCGAGGTCGGGCATCCAGCTCTCCCCACCACCCTCGCCGGCAAAGCCCGCGGGGCGCTTCGCCGATGTGGTACGCAGCGCTTTCGCCAACTCACGGAAGCCATCCATCCAATACGTGCCGCCACCGACCGGATGCCCTTTCCCGACGCCCCAATCGGCGAGGCTGAGCACGGCCTGATCCATGTAGATGCCGTCGAGACCATACTGATTGAGGACGGTATCCGCGATGCCGACGTACTTGTTGCGCCAGAAGGCCGTCGCGGGATTCATCGTCGCACAGGGGAGCGGGTTGAAGACATTGTAGGTCTCCAAACGAATGGATCCATCCCGCTCGCGCACTGCCCATTGCTCGGCCCCTTCGCGTGTCCAGCTCGGCGTGTTGGTACACCAGAGCCGCTGGTTCATGTACACGATCGCGTGCAGGCCGCGCTCCTGCGCTGTACGCACGGCGTTCACGAAGGGCTCGGCGCCCTCACGCGGCGGCAGATAATCGGGGAAGCTGGTGTCGTAGGGGCCATTGTGCCACCAGTGCCAGAACACGCTCACCGGGAGCTTGGCGTACGCCTGCAGTTGTGCGGCCGGTTCAAGGACCGACTCGGAGCGGCCCCGATTCCACTCCCAGAGCGCCGTGTTGCGCATCCACGAGGGGGTGGTCCCGCGCCGCAGTCGACTGTCGCGTGCCCAGTATTGTCGTGTCCCCCACTGTCGGTACCGCTCGACGGCGGAGAGCCAATCCCCCGGGACAATACCGATGATCGCGGCATACGATGGGGCATAACTCGCATGTTGTCCGGGATCGCCGAGGAGATGCGTCACGGTATAGCCCGCGCGTTCGTCTCCCTCGCCCTGAAGGACGAAGTGTTTGCGGTAGGCCGCCGTGTCATCGGCGGCGAAATACAGGCCGCCGCGCGAGGCACTCGAGAGCGCCAACATCTGCATCGACAGCGCGCCCGGATAGACGAATTCGTGGCGGCGCGGCGCACCGGTGGCGGTGCGCATCAGCCGTTGCGGATCACGCGCCCGCTGGCCCATCCAGGAGGGGACCGCCAACGCGTCGCCCGCCTCAATGCGAATGCCGGAGAGCCGCGGATAGTCGAGCCGCTCCACGCGCGCGGCACCCAGATTCGCCAGGTGAATGCGCCACGCCGTCGTGCTATCGCTCCGCAGCGTCACCGTCGCTCGCACGGCGAGCTGGGGGAGCACCGTCCCGGTAAAGCCGCTCCACTGCAATTCGATTCCGCGGGCAGTGCGTTGCGATCGAAAACGCGTCGCCTGTGACGCCGTGATCGTGGTGGTGACCGGCTTCGATGTCCCGTCGACGATATGAATCGCGAACAACCCGATCGAATCGTCCGGAATGCCTGCCCGCTGCCGGCCGGTGCCGTCCTTCAGCGCGACGATGTGTCCATCACGATCCGACAGTGTGAGCGCGAGGCCGGCATGACGGAGTGTGAGCGGCTCCAGTGTAGGGCGGGGCAGCGGTGTCGGCGGCTGCTGCGCCGACAGCAACGACGACGGAGCGCCAAGCGCCCCGAGTACGAGCGCCGCGCCCAGCGCGGCAACGGAATGGCGGCCGCGCGGGCGTGGCATGTTCACCTTACCGGTAGATGAGGTACGGCTTGACCATCGTCTCGAACCGCTTCGCATCCGCGTTCCACTGTGTGATCAGCGCATCCACGGTGCCTTCGTCCACCGCCTTCGTCAGTTGATCCGTTCCGGCGAGCCGGTCGATCCCCTTGATGCGCCCGGCCGCATTGACGGTCGGTTCGCGCCAGCCGAATTCCTTCGGGTGAGCCGCCTTGAAGGCGCGCAGCATGCGGATCCCCAGTTCGACGGGACGGACCGCATTCCGCTCGGTTACCGACACCTTGATCATTGGAATCGTCTTGCCACCGAACTTGTACCCAGGCTCGATGGTGCGCGTGGCGGTGTCGAAGCGCACACCCGGGAGCTTGAGCGCATTGAGTGAAGCGGCCACGGCGACGTTGTCCGTCAGATAATCGGCGCCGATCAGTTGGAACGGCGCATCCGTGCCGCGCCCCTCGGTCGCGTTCGTCCCTTCGAAGAACACGGTGCCGGGATAGAGCAGTTCGGCGTCGAGCGTGCGGAGATTCGGTGATGGGTTGAGGCGCGGCAGACCGGTCTGGTCGTACCACATCGAGCGCCGGTAATTCTGCATCGGGACAACCGTGACCAGCGCATTGATCGCCTTCGTTCCCACCAGATACTTCATCAATTCGCCCACCGTCAGCCCGTACCGCAGCGCGACCGCATGCTGCCCCACGAGCGACCGGAATTTGAGATCGAGGATATTGCCCTCGAACCGGTCGGCACGAATGGGGTTGGGACGGTCGAGAATGATGAGCGGCTTGCCAGCTGCGGCCGCCATCAGGGCCAGCGTCCATTGGTAGGTATAGACGCGCGCGCCGACATCCTGAATGTCGTACAGCAGCACGTCAACATCCTTCACCATGTCCGGAGTTGGCGTCTCGCGCTCGCCGTACAGCGAGTACACCTTCACCCCCGTTTTCTGGTCGATGCCCGAGGCAATTTTCTCTCCCGCCTTGGCGTCACCACGAATGCCGTGTTCGGGGCCGTACAGCGCGGTCAGCTTGACCCCCGGGGCCTTGAACAGGAGGTCAACCGAGCTGGTCCCCGCGCGATCCCGGCCGGAATGATTGGTGAGCAATCCCACCCGCTTGCCCTTGATGAGGTGCAGGGAATCCTTGAGGAGCACCTCGATGCCGGGAATCACGCCACCGGCTTGCGCTGCGATGGGTGAGGTTAAGGCCACACTGCCGAGCAGGGCGGCAAAGGCCAGAGGTCTGAAGCGCATGATGAGTGACGGAAGAGGAGTGGGTGGGCGACGCCAACGCCTTGAATCGACAGGGCATTCCCGCGGTCGGCAAGTTTCCCGCTCGTGAGTCGGCAACCTTGAGGTCGCCAGAGTACCTTCCGTCCCATGCGGTGGTCTTCATTGTCGTCTCGAAAAGTCGTCACGTTCCTCGGATGGGCCGGCCTGGTGCACATGGCGCTGGCCGCAGCGCCATGCCGGCGCCTCTTGGCGCAGGGTCCCGTATTACCGACGGTATTGCCCCCCATGACGACGGCCAGCCGCGTTGGGGCGGACGCGCAGCGGGCGGTGCAGATCATCGATCGCGCCATGCTCGACCGCCTGCCAGGGACGTCCGTGCAGGCCGCCATTGCGTGGGCGGTAGGCGCCGACCTCCAGTCCCGCTCCCCGGCGCAAGCGGATTTCGCCCTCCGCGGCGGCACGTATGAGCAGACACTGATTCTGGTGGACGGACAGCGGATGCGTGATCTGCAGACCGGACACTTCGCGCTCGATCTGACGGTCCCGTGGGACGCCATCGAGCGGATCGAAATCGTGCGCGGACCCGGCGCAGCGCAGTACGGGGCCGATGCCGTGGGTGGTGTGGTCAACATCATCACGCGCACGCAGGCGCGTACGGCCCGCCTCCGCAGTGGCGCGTTCGGCACGGTGGATGCCGGCCTGTCCGCGGCTGGTCGGTGGCAGGGAACGACCGCGGCGTTGCATACGGACGGGCAACGGTCGGACGGCCATCGCGCGGGGACCGATTACCGCACGTGGCAGTTGCGCAGTACGATCACGCACGCCCTTGGGTCAACCGCCAACGCCACGAGCCGTCGGCACCGTGTGCGTGCGGACGTGGGGATTGGCGTGCGCGACTTTGGCGCCGCCACGTTTTACGCGCCCTTCGATTCCTACGAGCGTACGCGCACCGCCACCGGCAACGTGCTCTACGAGGCTCAGCCACTGGGGCGCGTCGCGACCACCCTACGGGCCGGTGTCCGTCGTCATACCGATGACTTCATCCTCGTCCGCAACAATCCGTCGCGGTATCGCAACCAGCATACATCGCTGCAAAGCGAATTCGAGGCGACGGCGCGCGTAATGCCGCGTCCTGATCTGATTCTGGCCCTTGGCGCCGAAGCGCTCGGCGCCTCGCTGCAGTCGGCTCGTCTTGGCGACCGGTGGCAACGACGTGGCGCGGTGTTCGGCGAGGTGCGGTACGCCGGGTCGCGATTCGGCGTGCATGGCGGCACACGTCTCGATGCCAGTAACGATTTCGGGGCCCAGTGGGTCCCGAGCATCGGCGCAAGCGTACGGGTGACCTCGGCCGTGCATCTGCGCGCGCTGGGAGCTGGGGGATGGCGTCAGCCGACCTGGACCGATCGCTATTACGTCGATCCCGCCAATCAGGGAACGCCGTCGCTCGTTCCTGAACGCTTCGAGAATCGAGAACTCGGTCTCGCAGTCACCCACGCGGACTGGCGCCTGGATGTCGCGGCGTTTCAACGCGAGGGGACCAATACCATCGATTGGGTGCGCACACGGAGCGGGCCCAGTCGTATCTGGGTCGCCACGAATATCGGTCGAACCGATACGAAGGGCATCGAGTGGATCTCGTCGACGCCTACGTTGGCCGGTGTGCGATGGACGATGCGTGGTACCGTACTCCGCGCGCGGCTCGAGCGCGCCGACGCGGTGGAAGGCAAGTATGCCCTTCGCCCTCTCACGCAGAGTGCCGGGGTGACGGCGCAGCTCTTCGAGGGGCGCCGCGTCTGGGCACTGATCGATGTGTCACACGCCAAGCGGGTGGCCGAGGCGCC
>Ga0315901_10004608_pt1 | contig 17099 bp, 18 predicted proteins | sample LakEriMetagenome_10_FD_203761 | JGI IMG/M metagenome (GOLD analysis project Ga0315901, IMG submission 203761) | Freshwater fungal communities from buoy surface, Lake Erie, Ohio, United States - Buoy 2 MA116 | ecosystem: Environmental > Aquatic > Freshwater > Lake | place: USA: Lake Erie, Ohio...
GCAAGTACAGGTGATGCATCATATCAATTAGCATTTGGTAGTACCGCGGCAAATGGTGGTGGTACACCACAATTAAGACTTAGAAAAGGTATCGACACCACTTGGAATTCTTGGTATACGGTACCATTAAAGGCAACGGCATCTTTTAGTTCTGTGAGTAGCGTAACTGTTACACATAATTTTAACACAAAAGATGTTATGGTAATGGTTTATGATAATAATGATGAAATGTTTTGGCCATCTACAATCGTAACAACAAGTGTAAATGTGGTTACGATAACATTTACAACTAACAGAACCGGTAGGGTTGTAATTATCGGATAAAATCGGTATATTTTAGTATGTTAAGAGAAAACGTAATTGTAAGTGGATCTTTAGATGTTAGTGGACAATATATCATACCTAGAGGACCTAGAGCTAATAGACCATCAAGCCCAGAAATAGGTTCACTTTATTTAGAAGAATCAAGTAGCGGAAGTTTTGTTGTAACATACACAGCAGCATCAAATAGAGATGATGGTTGGGAGCCGGTCGGTTCACAAAATACTGATAGAATTGGATTTTTATACAGACAAATAATTAATTTTTCATATTTGGCTGGCGGTTATAAGGATTCGTCACCATGGAAAAACGTACATAGAACAACAAATGCAACAGACCAGACGGTTCACTTAGGTGAATTAATGGACTATCCCGCATCATATACTTCTGGGGCTTGTAGCAAATCGATATTATTTGTTTGGTCAACTAATACAGATGGATTATGGAAATCAGCAACACAAATACACTCAACCTGGACCACTGGTGTTCACATGGTTAATGAAACAGCATATGCTCATCAATCTAAATGGGATTTAGCAAATGCAAGAGATGATTTAGGTACTTTATTCCAAGAAACTGAATTTGCATGGGTGTTTGGTGGTGGTGTTGCAACTGTTGAAAAGTTTAATTTAACCAATGAGACAATGTATAGTGTATATTATCCTAATATGCAGCCATACTTAACATTAAAAACGTCTATCACCAGTTCACTAGGTTGTTCTGGATTTTCTGATGAAAATTATGGATATGGTTATGGATCTGAAAGTGGTAATAAACTATTTTTTGCCACAGATACATTCACAAATAACCAACAATGGGGGGCTAGCGGTCAGCAAAAAGGTATTAGTTCCAAATGGGGAAAAGGATATGCGGGTAATGAGGGGAATTATAATGGTGGATACAACTTGAGAAGATGGAATGTGTTTAATGAAACCAATATTGGTAATGTCGCAAAACCACACGGAAACTGTGGAGAAGAAAATTTTACTATGGGTCAAGACCACCAGTATATGTTGGGAAACTATGACGGTTTGCAAAATAACACAAGTTGGAAATTTATCTATGCTACTGATACCGGAACTGTTAACCCATCTGGTTTAGCGCCAGGTGTTAACGGTGGAACATCTTCTGGGCATTGTGGTTGGAGAAATTAAAAAATATATTTATAAAATATGCGTCACGATAACATAGAAATTAGTGGTAGTTTAAGAGTTCAAGGTGTATCTAAACCACCTAGGGGTTCTAGGGCAAATAGACCGGCAAGCCCTGTTACTGGTTCACTATATCTTGAAGAGGCTGCCAGTGGTAGTTTTTTGATGCTATATACTGGATTAGATAATGGTGATAGTGGTTGGGTTAGAGTTTCATCACAAGTTAATTCAAATGTTGGATTTAAATTTAGACAAATTATTGCCGTATCATATCTTGCCGGTGGATATAAAAATTCATCACCATGGAAAAATGTGCACAAAACAATTAATTCAACAGATCAAACCTCACATATTGGTGAATTACTAGATTTCCCCGCTTCGTATACATCAGGTGCATGTAGTAGATATATTTTCTTTGTATGGTCTGTTAATACTGATAATACATTTAAAGGCCCATCAGATGTACATAGCACAAGAACTTCAGCAATTAATATGGCAAATGATACTAACTATGCACACCAGGCTAAATTTAATATTAGTTCAAACCGAAGTGACTTAGGCACAATGCATAAAGAAACAGAATTTGCTTATATGTTTACAGGTGGTAGCTCAACAGTAGAAAAATTTGATTTAAGTAATGAAACAATAATGACCGGATTCAATTTAACAACTATTGATGGTGGCGATGGTGGTTCAGCATTTTCAGATGAAAACTTTGGTTATGGTTGGACATCAGCAGCAGGAATTAAATTTAGTTTTGCTTCTGAAACATTTACATCTACAGGCATGTGGGGTGCTCACTCGCAACAAAAAGGAATTAGTTCTAAGGTAGGTAAAGGTTATGCTGGGAATGAAGGTAGTTATTCTGGTGGGTATAATTTAAGAAGATGGAGTAATGCAAATGATACAAACATTGGTAATGTCGCAAAACCACACCCTAACTGTGGCGAGGAAAACTTTACAATGGGTCAGGACCACCAGTATATGTTAGGTAACTATGACGGAGCACAGAATAATACAAGTTGGAAATTCTTTTACGCAACAGACACTGGAACAACAAGTGTAAGTGGATTAGCTCCAGGGGTTAATGCCGGTACATCTTCAGGACATTGTGGTTGGAGATCATAAAATAATTATATAAAATGATATACGAGAATTTAGAAGTTAGTGGTAGTTTAAGATCCGATAGAGTAGTTAATAGACCTCCTAGAGGTACTAGAGCTAACAGACCTAGTAATCCTAGATCGGGATCATTGTACCTAGAAACTTCCACCAGTGGAAGTAGCTATTTGATGTTGTATACAGGAATATCAAATATTGATGACGGTTGGGAAAGGATTGCAGCGCAAGAACCACAACCCACAGCATTTAGATACAGACAGATTATAAATTATTCTTATTTAGCTGGAGGCTATAAAGATTCGTCTCCATGGAAAAACGTTCACAAAGTTACCAACTTAACCGATCAAACAACACATATTGGAGAATTATTGGATTTTCCAGCATCGTATACATCTGGTGCTTGTAGTAAGTCTATTTTCTTTGTATGGTCTGTTAATGATGATAATGCGTGGAAGGGGCCAGATAATATTCATGGTACCAGAACATCCGCTATTAATATGCTTACAGACACAAAATATACACATCAAACAAAATTTAATACAGGTATTGCTAGAAGTGATGTTGCAACTATGCAAAAAGAAACTGAGTTAGCTTATCTAATTTCTGGTGGTTCAACAACTATAGAAAAATTTAATCTATCTAATGAAAGTTATGTTAGTGGATTTGCTGTAACATCTATAAGCGGAAACGACGGTGGTGGTGCGTTTTATGATGAAAGTTTTGGTTATGCTTGGACAAGTAGCGCCGGGATTAAGTTTAATTTTTCAAATGAAACACCAAGTTCTTCCACACATTGGAGTGCACACGCTCAACAAAAAGGTATCCCTTCAAAATATGGGAAAGGTTATTGTGGGAACGAGGGATCATATAACGGCGGTTACAACTTAAGAAGATGGAGTAATTCAAACGACACAAACATTGGTAACGTAGCAAAACCACACGTAAACTGTGGTGAAGAGAATTTTACAATGGGTCAAGATTGGCAATACATGTTAGGTTGTTATGATGGTAGTGGTCAAAATAATGTAAGCTGGAAATTTTATTATGCAACTGATAGTGGTTCTAGTAGTGTAACCGGTTTAAATCCGGCGGTAAATGCTGGTACATCTTCAGGACATTGTGGTTGGAGACAATAGTTGATAATTTAAAATATTTTACTTATATTAGAACAAAAAGAATTTTATTTATGGAAGGTTACAAATATGAAAGATCAGAGAATTTAAATAATCCATTCGATAACAAATTGATGGAAATTTCAGAAAACATGTCATTTGCTCTACCAAAGTACAAAGCATATAATTTTGTTGGTGGGGCTCAGATAACTCCATACGCAAAATTAAAACAGTGGTTGCTAGAGTTAAGAGGTAGAGAAGATGCGGTACAGCATCTTGAATATACAGTAAGAAAGGCAGAACTTGAAATTCAGATGGATGAAGAAAGTAAGGAATTTATTACTGATCCTAAAAGAAAAGAGATGATCAACTTAACTGTTGCCGATAAACACATCGACTTAAGAAAGTTTAAAAGAAATCTTAAAGACGCGTACAGAGAAAGACAAGGTTTCATCGATTTGATTAAAGAATTTTTAGAATCAGAAGATGCTATTTTACCAGATGGAACAAAATTGATTGATGTATTTGGGAATCCTGAATTGGAAGAGAAGTATGAACATGAATATTGGACTGTACGTATGGCTAAACAAGCAATGCTTGATATGATTTCTTATGGTAGAATCGGAACGGGTAATCTAGATTCAATTTTAATGATGGAACCAGAACAACAAAAACAAGTTCTATCTTTAGCATCAGCATATACAATATCGATTGATAGAAATATTAATCAATTGATGACACAAGCAACAACAAATCATTTTACAATTGAAGAATCATTAAAGAATCAATTAAAATTAGATGAATCAAATAAAATAGAAACTGAAAAATTATTATAATGACACATATTATTTTTAAATTACAAGGTAATGTCCCTGGGTACGTTCAAATCATAGGTATGTATTTAAACTACAACTATGGTAGAATTGCGGATGAATATAATGACATGAGGGTGGAACTCAATCGTTTAGGAGCGAGCGTCATTCCTGCAGAAGTTGCCAAGGGATTTGTTTTTGCTGACATCTATAAAGATTATATTAGTGTGAGAACAAACTCACACATTATGGATGAGATTCCTCAGCTAGCTGAATCTGGAGAAACTGACGAACAAAAAGTAAAACACTTTTTAACTGATGAAGATAAAGCGGCCGGAGTTGCGTTTAACAAAGCCGTTATGAAAAAAGTTGTTGCTGACAGATTTTCTGAAAGATATAAAGAGTTAATGGTTGACGCATCTATCTTAGAAAAAGATACTTGGGAAGAACAAAAGAGAGAAGCATTTGGTTGGATGGCAGATAATGATTACCAAACTCCAATTATCGATATTTTGTCTGCAGGAAGAAATATTGATAAGGCAACATTTGTTCAGAAAATTATTAATAATGTAACAATATACAATACAAAACTAGCAAACTTATTATTAGAACAACAATTGTTAGAAGAAAGAATTAAAGCTTGCCAAACAATTGCTGATTGCCACAGACTAAAACACGAGAAATTTGGTGTGGCAATGAGTAAGCAACAAAAAGAAGACGAAAACGTAGAAACAACACCACTCACATTGAAAATGGATTTTTAATGAATCTAGCAATTAACGGAACGTGTGCCAAAGGATGTTCATTCTGTTTTACAAAAGAAGACGCAAGATTAAAACACACATTAGGTAACATGACAATAGAAATGGTTGATAAGATTATCAACCATTACGGTTTATATAAACCCCAAGAAGAAATAACAATACTTGGTGGTGAACCCACACAACATCCAAACTTTACCGACATTTTAGATTATATCTTTAGTAAAAACATAAAGGTAAATCTTGTCAGTAATTTTTTATTTGGTAAAACAACTAGGGAATATATTATCAATAATATAAAAAACATTAGATGGTGTTTCCCCAATGCTGCGGAATTGAATGAAAAGAATAGGATGGTTATTTTCAAAAAGAACTACCTGGAAATTTATAAGGCTTACGCCAACACATGGGGGTTTGATACCAACCCAAGACTTTATTTGGCAATAACCATGTCAAAGGATTGGAAAGACAAAAATTTTTATGAATATGTCAAATGGTTGTATCATGAATTAGATGGTAACGTAAATGCGATTAGAGTTGGTTTAGATCTTACTGGTACGTATCTAATTAATAATAAGGAAATGGGTTCCGAAATTAGTAAGATCCTTAAATTCGGCTTATATAATGGTATTAGGATCACCTCAGATTGCCAGGTCCCACCATGTTTATGGGAGGGTAAAACAAAGAAAGCTGTGCTAGAGAATTCTTTAAACTTTGCCACATTTAAAATACCAGAATATGAAACTATATGTGGTTTTATGCCACTAGACATTTTCCCTGACGGAAGTTCAATTCATTGCTACCCACTACAAGACAAAGTAAAGATTGATAATGTTTTGGAAATCTCAGGGAAAAATGGTATATTAGACCTAAGGGACAAATTCGATGAATTGTACAGTATAAATCATAAAAATTATACAATACCACAAGGTTGCCTAGATTGTGTTTTCTATAAGACAGAGTGTAATGGAATATGTGGTGGTTGCTTAGAAGGTAGCAAATGATGAAAAAAATATTTTCAATACCATTTAATCCAATGCTTTCCGAAGAAGCATTTATAAATAAATTTTATCCATTCTTAGAAAGAAATAAAGAATGGATATATGATGTGTACTTCACATGTAGAATACCGCCTTTTACACAAGATGCGATGGGGTCAACATTCTCTGATGAGTTCAGAGATGCGGTATTCGATAATGCAATGATTGTTCAAAAGGCTTTAGGCATAACTGTAAGTGCAACATTTAATAACGTAAATGTTTCTCCTAAGTTTGATAACTATAAGTTATTTGTTGACAATTTAAAACCTTTATATGAGAAAGGTTTGAGATGCATGACGATACCACATGGTCATTGGGTTGCGATGGGATTAAAGAAACATTTTCCTGAGATGGAAATTAAAAACACAATTCTAAGAAAGGTTGCCACTGGACAAGACTTTTGGTACAACGCCGATCAAGGATTTGATTACATAAATCTCGATAGAATTTTAATGCGTGATGTTGAAGAACTTAAAAATATTAAGCGTGCACAATTAAAATACTATGAAGAGAAGGGTAGGTATGTGAAACTATCTTTACTTGTTAATGAAGGTTGCTTAGGTAGATGCCCAGTTATGGATGAACATTATTCATACAATAATCTAAGAACAAATAATGAGTTACCATATTTTCATCATGAGATATCCAAAGTTACATGTGAATATAAATGGGAAAAAGAAATTAATGCGTTCTTTTTTAAAGCTGCAACCATACCACCATTTAAAGAAGAGTTTGATGAGTTTCTACAATACATCGATGTATTCAAGATGCATGGCAGAGATAGTTTTAATCGATTAGATGAAACTATGGAAATTGTTGACTCATATGTTGCTAGTAATGAAGTGTTAGCCAAATCATCTGAATTGTATTTGGATGGTATTCCTCATGAAGAATTAAAAGGTTGGAGAAATAAAATAAAGAAATGTAAGTTTCAATGCTGGGACTGTAATTACTGTGATATTGTTGCCGATCATAAGAAAAAAACATATGGACTTAATTAAACATATTGACGATTCAATTGAATGGGGTAAACTAGAAGTGTCTAAATTAACACAAGATATTTTAGATATTCATGGAATCACTAGTAATAAAGTTAGATCTTTTCTAAATAACATTTGCGACATCGATGGCGCAACCTATCTAGAGATAGGTGTTTTTCGTGGTGCAACATTTTGTTCTGCGATCTATGGTAATGATATCTATTCAATAGCGATTGATAATTTTATGTCACCTAATCTAACACCACGCGGGGTTAGCCAAAAAATGGGGAACTATTATAAACATAATATCGATGTGTTACCACAAGAAGAATTCTTATCTAACGTAAAAAAATTTGGAGACGTTGATAAAATATCTGTTTATAAAACTGACTATCAATTGTTTGATTTTAAAACACTACCAAATCCTGATATTATTTTTTATGATGGTGAAACTAAATTTCATGATCAATACATTGCTTTAAAAAACATTCTACCAATCATATCAAAAGAAACAATCATAATAATGGATGATTGGAACTGGGATAGTGGTGCGTTTGAAAAGTTTATTGAGGAAAATAATTTATTCATTTTACATTCTAGACAACTGTTCACTTCTGGTGAAGATCCGGAAGATTTTTGGAATGGATTGGGGATATTTTTAGTGGGCAAATAAGTTGTCTTTTTCATCTTTTTTGTTTATATTAAAGTAATAATAAACTTTTCTTAAGCAAAAAACAAATGAGAAAAACAAGTCAAACACTATCGCTAATGTTAGTGTTATTGTTGACTACCACTATGTCATTTGGACAGTATAGTAGTAGCGCAATTCAGAAAGGTTCAGAACAATCCTTAAAAGTTCAAACGGACAGTGTCCCTAATCAATTACAAGAGATCGTTGTTACAGCAAAGAAAGTACCATTGATGACCAAAGTTGGTCCTTATGGTCAACCACTTTGGACAACGATGAGAATGTTCGCATCCACAAGAGTTTATGTAATGAACCCTCCAGGTACAGCGATGTATGAGAAGTGGTTTGATATTAGACAAAGAAGAAATGGCCCAGCTCAAATCAGAATGAGAGATGAGTTTACATTTGGTTTAGGTAAACGATTACAATTAGATCTTTATTCACACACAGTTTATGATGGTAAGGATGGTGATAAAACATTTAGATGGAGAGGATTCTCTTGGGAGTTCCGTTATGCGTTAGCTGACTGGGGTAAATTGTGGGGTAATCCTACATTGTATTGGGAAACCAAAATGTTAGATGGTCGCTGGGGCATTGAGCCAAAATTATTACTTGGTGACAGAATTGGTAAGAGTGGTATATGGGGTTTCAATGCGATCTACGAAGGTAATCTAGCAGATAAAAAAGAACTTCGTGAAGATGAGTATGCATATACAGCATCTTATGCAAACATCATTAATAACGATTTAACACTAGGTGTTTCACACATGTTTAGATATAATGATTTTGATGGTGGTTCACAAGAATGGTATCTTGGTCCATTGTTACAATATCGCTTTAGTAACAAAGGTTATTTAAACGTTGAACATATGCCAGGGCTTAATCAAGACGCAAAAAAATCAAGAACCACAATTATATTCTCATGGAGATTTTAATCAAAGGACAAGAGTTCCTTGTCTATTTAATATTCATTATGTTCGTAACAGGTATCCTCAAAGAAAGAGGATACCTTATGGACATCTTTAGATTACTGGAACAAAAAGTTAAATCTAAAAAGATGGTAGTATTCTTAGTATCACTATTCGGTGGTATTCTACCTATACCTGGTCGCGTAGCATTATCAGCATCTATGTTGAATAGTATTGCACCAGTTGATAATAAGAAACGTAAGAAGTTTGGTATCATCGATTACCTCGCTACACATCATTATTATCTATGGTCTCCATTGGAGAAGACGGTGATCATACCTATGGCTGTACTAGGTTTAACTTATGTGCAGTTTATGTCATATATCTGGCCGTTGTTATTAATCTCAGGATTATACATCAGTTATTATATTCTATCATTAGATGATGATGAGATTGATATTGAAGTTAAAGACAATCCAATTAACTGGAATAACATATATCTTGTGGTTATACCATTCTTGGCTACCATTATGATGTGTGTATTCTTTACTGATTATTATTTTGGATTCTTTACTGGGTTCACATTATGGTTAGTGTATCATTCTAAGAGTTGGGGTAAGTTGATGAGTTATGTTAACTGGGAATTGATCTGGATCGTTGCGTTAGTTATCATTCTCGGTAACTTGGTTGGTTCATACTATTCACAAATAGAAACATTAATTAAAGAATACAGTACACCATCCAATATCCTGATCGTTTCTGTATTAGGGTTTGTAGCGTCATTCCTGCTTGGATCATCAGCAAAATATGCTGGAATCGTTAGTTTATTAACAAGTGTGTTTGGTATGCAGTACTTTGTTTTATTCTTTACATTAGAGTATTCTGCATATCTAATATCACCGTCACATAAGTGTTTACCAATAGGTCAAAAGTATTTCCATACCGGATTTTTAACATACCTAAAGGCCCTGATTATATGGATATCATTTATGCTAACTTATGCTATTTTAACAGTTTTATAAGCTTGATTTTTTAAAATAAAGTACTTATTATTAGTAATAAGAAATTTAAAAATATGGAAAAAATAACATTAAAATTGGGAGAAGTTTTACAGCTCGAAAGTGAAATAAACGGGTTTACTAACCAAGAAACAGGTAAGGTTGTTTACCAAGGTTTTATCAAACAAAATCTTTCTATTTTATTAAAATATGAACTAACTGAATTGTCTGAAACTCTTTCAAAAGAAAGAAAAACTATTGATGGTCTCAGAGATGAGTTAATTAAGAAATATGGTGAAGATGATGGTAAAGGTGGTATCATAGTTAAAATGTTTAATGAGGTGGTAGATGATGAAGGAAATGTAACTAGCAGAACATTTAATGAGAGCTACTTAAAATTTGATGAGGAATATTCTAAACTTTTAAACAATGAAAAGGAAATTGAATACCCTGAGATATTAAAAAGTGATCTGAAAGAAGCTGGTAAATCAAATGATGATTACAAAATTTTGTTTAGGTTAATCAAAAAAGAATCAAAAGAACAATAAAAAAAGGGGCTTAAAGCCCCTTTCTTATTTCTATAACCATATTACCTGTTTCATATTCGCCAGGTTCATAATAAGGTATTGACAGCCTTAATTTATTTAAAAGATAAATGTCTTCATCATTGAATGGTTGTTTTTCATAAATCATAACATCCACAACATCTGTCAATAAAAACTTAGATCTTAAATCATATCTTGTTCTTGGTTGCTCATTTAGAATGTAGTCTTCTGGAATCTCACCAATATTAATTTTATCAAAGTATGGTTCAACTTCATAAATGCGACTTCTGTTATTTGTTGTTAACCCCATTGAAAATGTTTTATATTTGAATACCTCATCTTCCCAATAACGTAATTCATTAAATGCCATGATCGGTATTCCCCACTTTCTAACAAAATTTCTATTGGAAGAAATTTCAATTGTCATTCTATCTTTTTTAAAGTCATCACCAAATCTAGATGTTTGAGACACAAAATGATAAACCACTGCACACTCAGTTGTTTTTAATTGATAACCTTTTAACTTAGCTCTAATCAAAAAATCATCGTCTTCGCAAAATGCTGGAACAAAACTAAACCCATCAAACCCACCAACATCATCAAACATTTTTTTAGATCCGGACATAAAGAATGTTGCACCATCGTATAATGAACAATTATCTTTCATTTGATTGACGATAGAGTCAAATTGATATTTATTAAAATTATCAAACCCAGATCCCAGATCAATCAATATTTTACCAGGTCTTCTATGTCCCTTGAATATCGGTGGCTCAATCGTTGTGTATGATAATAGTGTATTTGGATTCTGATCAAGTAGCGTTGACAAATTTTCTAAAAATCTTTCACCAATAACCATGTCATTATGAATCAATACTAAGTTATCTGTGTCAACCAGTTTAATACCAGCATTATAGTTTTCAGAAAATGTTAATTTGTCATCATCATGAATATAAGATAGATATTCATCACTCAGTGACTCTAACCATTCTTTTGTACCATCAGAAGATCCGCCGCTACTAATTACCAATGGAGCATCTGGATATATCTCACGAACTCTCTGATAACAACTTTGTGTTAAATCCAATTTATTGTATACCGCTAGAACAAAAGTTATATTCATCGTTTCATATCATTTGTTATAAACATCCTGTCTGTATTATCTTTCCAAACAAGATTATCACTATTGTTTGATTTCACTTGTGAAACTAAACCACTGTATTCACATGGTCCCCAAACGGAAAACATTTTATTATATATCGCCATATCAAGTCCAGATGTTTGTGGTGCTGGATAAAACAATCCATGATCAACAAATGCTTTTCTTGAGTATGTAACTTGAGATGAATCTACTCTACCAGCACAATTAATTGGGGTTTTATGAACATTAGTAAAATAACTAAAATCCATCCTATTAACACCGGATTGATAATCTTCTCTTAGAGAATCATATAAAACCATATTATGATAAAAATAGTTTTTATTTATATTCTCTTCTTTATTTAAAAATATATTAAGTTTTGTTAAGAAGTGTGGAAATATTGCATCGTCATCACATAGTATTATCACATGATCAGCATTACTTTCGTTTATTGCTTTGTTTAAATATCTACCATGTATACTGCCACCTTGTTCTTTTTTTTGTTCGATTGTATTATCTATGTAATCAAATTTAAATTTATCTATTATAGATGAACACACTTCTCTGACAATTGGTTCGCCACGATTAACCGATCCATCATCAATGAAGTGAACTTCAAATTCTGGATATGTTATATCTAATATCGAATTTAAAGAATTCAATACTATTTTTGGTCTTTCATAGTAAGCCAAAATAATTAAAAATTTATTCATTTTCATAACCGCCTGTGATTGAAATATTTGTACCGTTTATATATTCAGTTTCTATTATTGTTTTTATTAAGTTAGACATCTCTGATACATAACCTAACCTTTTTAATGGAATGCTTTTTAAGACATTTGATAAAACATCTTCAGGAACCCTTTCGGTTAATCCACCATCAAAATAACCCAATTGAATTGAGTTGGCTGTTATACCATATTTAGAATTCTCTAGAGAATATGTTTTTATTAAATTATCACAAAATGCTTTTGATGCTGAATATATACCAGTACCCCTAATAGGATTTTTTGAAAGCACAGACGAGATATAGATAATCCTACCAAATTTATTTGCCCGCATCTTCTCTGTTGAATGTCTTATAACGTTTATAAAACCATTTAAATTAACATCTAATTGTTTTGTTACGTTGTCCAATGTTTGTTTATGAATTAAACCGTCGATGTTCTTTACTGACAAATAAATGATAATATCAAAATCTGTTTTATTAATAAATTCTTTAACAGAATTATCATTAGTTACATCACAAATTTTAGATCCAATAGAAACACACTCATATTCTGTTGAGAGCAAATTAACTAGTTGCGATCCTAAACCACCAGTACCACCAAATAATAATATTCTTTTCATTATTTTGACCATTTAATTAAACCACTTCCCCAAACCCAACCAGAGCCAATTGTTGTTAACAAAACTAATTGATTATTTTTTAATTTACCACTTTTATATAACAAATCTAATGTTACTGGTATTGAGGCGCCCGCTGTGTTTGCATATCGTTCCATGGAAAGCGCAAATTTATTAAAGTCAATGCCCAAAATTTCTGCAGTCTTTTCCAAAATCTTGATACTTGGTTGGTGTGGAACAACGTGATCGATTCGGTTTTTATCAATACCAGTTCTTTTCAATAATTTAAGTATTGAATCTGGCAACTTTGTTATCCCCCCATTATATATTTCTTTACCAATCATAGAAAATTTTTGACCGTGATGAACGGTAAACGCTTCTTTACCCCTACCATCAGCATATAAGTCTATTTCGCAATAATTTGATTCGTCTTTTTGGAGTACAACGGCGCCGGACCCATCTCCAAAAAACACACAATCTCTTCTATCCCAATCAGTTATCTTAGAGTAAGTTTCAGAAGCAACTAATAAAATATTCTTATATTGATTTAAAGATAACAAACCTTTCGCAATTTGTAAACCATAAAGAAACCCAGGACAAACCGCATTAACATCAACACACGCTGCATTAAAAGCGCCTATTTTTTCTTGTAATAAACATGCTGTTGATGGAGAGATTCTATCTGGTGAAGATGTTGCCATTATTATGAAATCAATATCTTCCACAGATAACCCAGCGTCTTTTATTGCGGATAAAGAAGAGTTAACTGCTAAATCTGAACTGAACTCGTTGTCTTTAGATATCCTTCTCTCAGTAATGCCTAGAGTATTTTTAACCCATTCATCTGATGTTGATACTGATTTAGATATTTCGTGATTAGTTAAAATGTGCTCTGGAACATACGATCCTATACCAATAATCTTTAATGACATTATTATTTATGTTTGTATTCTCTAATGTTTTTTGTTGTTAAATCCTTCTCTTTAAATTCCCCCTTCCACGCTTCAGAGAACATTGGTGAATAATACACATCACAATCATCATAGTAGTAGTGTGTCACTTGTGAATATCTAGTGCTATTTGGGTCTCTAATAACATCTCCGCCATGAATTAAATTGGCAGACCAAACAAATGCTTGACCTTTTTTGCAAACTAATGGCTTCACCTCTAACTCATTCACTTCGACAAGTTGTCTAACAAACTCTTCATATTCAGCATAACTATCAAATTGTTTACCATACTCTGGTACTTTAACTTTCATATCATAAAAATCAAAGATTGGCAACTTATGGGATTTCGGAACATATAATAATGAACCATTTTGATCTGTCATATCTTCTAAAGCCACCCATACAGCTGTTAACCATCTATGTGGTAGAGAATCAAAATGTATAAGGTCACTATGTAAAGGTTGATTAGAACCATAATTAAATGTTATTGTTTGAAATGGATATGGCTCTCTCTTATACAACATTTTAAGTGTATTAATAACGTGTGGATTTAATGACAAAGATTGTAACATCTCACTTTCTCTCCACCCCTCAAATATTCTCTTACCTTTTGAATAATGATACCCACCCTCTTGTGTTTTGGTATCATCTTTTGAATTTAAAAAATCAATTTCTTTTCTGAAATTATTAATTTGTTCATCAGACAACCCTAAATCTAAAACAACATAACCATCATTATTAAATTTTATGGCAAGTTCTTTTTCTTCATCAGTTAAATTCTGATGCTTTATCAACTCATTAAAAAATGGTGATTCGACCCATGGCCAATTCATTTCTTCATGATTTTCTTTAAAATTTCTCATATTCATAAATATTTTAAATGGTACCTCATCTTTGTTTTATAAAATTTGGATCTTCAGATAATTTTATAACATTTTCTTTGTTTCTCGGCTTATGAAATTGTAATGGACTACCCAAATAAACAGACCACTCTTTTAATTCATTTTTAGAATATACAAAACTTTTGGCGCCAACGGTACAACCTTCCGGAAATGTAACACCTGGTAAAACCATCACATCTGACGCGATACCAGAGTAATCTTTAAATGTTATATCACCCCTGAATATTTTATTATTACCCCAATATTCATTTACAGGGCCAAATTCTCCACTATAATCTTCAGACGCACAAAATAATTTAGAACCATAACCAATAAAATTCCATTTACCTAAAGTTATCTTGTGTTGGGCACCACCACCTAAAACTGCATGTGAACAAATCTGAGCATAACTACCAACTTCTAATTCTGTTGTAATTAAACAAAATGGATCTATTCTCACATTGTCCCCTAAAATAACTTTTTTTGGATTTGTAAAAATTACATTATGACCAATCACAACATTATTCCCACAGTAACCCAACTCTTTTTTTATTTCTTCATTCCAACCTATCATATTTTTTCACATATTATATAATTCCAGCTTGCTGTAAAGCTGTTGTTATTATTAAAAATTATATTGATTGCCTCTTCCATAATATCTAACCTATTTTGAATATCTGTTAGATTCGAAAGATCACCACTTACTTTATGAACACCGCCTATCCAACCAAGAATACCTTCATCGTAAACTTTTAAAAAATCAAACCATTCCTTAATATTAGACTTAACATCTATTGTTTTTATTTCATTTACAACAAACCCATTTCTATATAGGCTATCTATGTAGTAATCAATATTCCGTATTGGTAAAAAATATTTGTCTTTAAGCTTAGCATATTTTTCTAAGTACGCGACATCAGAAAGTTTACTCAAATATTGATGGTAGGATTTATTATTCTTAACAATATCAAAAGATAGTTTAAAAATATCATTTACGGTTTGATCTATTAAAACAGATGTTGGTGTTTTCATTCTAGGATTATCAATATTACCAGAATTGATTAACAACTTACCACCTTTTTTTAAAAGATTGTTCCAACCAATGATCGTCTCATCTATTGTTGGGTATAAATGAATTGCATTTGCACAAATAATTCCATCTAGTTTTTGATTCAAATCATCAACAATAGAATCATTTATTTTCTTTTTCAAATCCAATAGTCTGAACGAATATGATTGTTCTTCTTTAAATTTTTCATAAGCCAACCTTAGATATTTTAAAGATGCATCTACCATTAAAAGAGATGGATTCAAGCCACTTTGTTTTAATCTTTCACAAAAAATACCTGTCCCACATGAATAGTCCATAATCAGACTATTGTTTGAAAAAAAATCATTAGACAGTTTAACTAAGTAATCTAAATTATTATACCAGTCATGATGTTTAACTTCATCATATCCCAATGCAAACTCTGTAATTGGAGAGTTTTTAATTTTTTCATCATATATTTTTTCAATTACCATCCTTGTTTAATGCAGTCTACAATATATTGTCTATCATCATTATTAACCCACCATCCGATTGGGATTGAAATTACCTTACCAATCGTTCTATCTAAATTTGGTAACAGAGAACGATGCTCTTTTACACAAGTATGAATATCGTTTCTTTCATGTACTTGTGAAACTGCGATACCACAATCTTTCATATGTTTCATGAAATCATTTTTTCTTTCAACTTTCATAGAATATATCCAGAAAGAACTGTCCATATCAGGATTTCTTTCTAACAAAGTTATACCTGCAACATTTTTTAATTCTTTATCATAAAACTTAGCATTATCCCTGTGCTTAGCAATAATTTCATCAACGTGTTTAAAATTCTCCATACCGATTGCAGCATTAACATCATTCATATGAAATTTAAAACCCCACTCTTCGATATCGGCTTCACAACGGAAATCTTTTCTTGGTGAATCCCTATCAATACCATACCACCTTAATAAACGAGCTCTTCTATTCAACTCTTGATGCGGCACAAATAATAAACCACCATCAACAGACGTAATGTGTTTAATCGCTTGCAATGAGAATGTACAAATGTTACCGTGTGTCCCAATTAACTTACCCTTATACTTACTTCCCATTGCGTGAGCACAATCCTCAATAACTGCTGGCTTAAACCCATATAATCTCATTGATTTTTCTTGAATTAATCTTAACCTTTCAAGATCAACAGGATAACCACCCCAATGAACTACCATGATAGCTTTTGTTTTACGGGTTATCTTTCTTTCTAAATCATCTAAATCCATATTCAATGTATTTGGATCGATATCTAC
>Ga0315901_10004610_pt1 | contig 17093 bp, 16 predicted proteins | sample LakEriMetagenome_10_FD_203761 | JGI IMG/M metagenome (GOLD analysis project Ga0315901, IMG submission 203761) | Freshwater fungal communities from buoy surface, Lake Erie, Ohio, United States - Buoy 2 MA116 | ecosystem: Environmental > Aquatic > Freshwater > Lake | place: USA: Lake Erie, Ohio...
TTGCATATGTATGGCGCCGCGGCGGATTGGAATGGGACTAAAAAATGGGTCTTGAAGAAAAAATCCCAAGTGGGTTTGTCTTAACCTCAGTTGAAAAACTTGCAGGTTACATGCGCAAAAACTCACTATGGCCAGCAACATTTGGTCTTGCATGTTGTGCAATTGAAATGATGGCAGTGGGATCAGCTGCAAAGTACGACATCGCTCGTTTTGGTGGCGAAGTGTTCCGTGCATCCCCACGCCAAGCAGATTTAATGATCGTTGCTGGTCGGGTTTCAAACAAGATGGCTCCAGTTTTACGTCAGATTTACGATCAAATGTCGGCACCAAAGTGGGTTATTGCAATGGGTGCTTGTGCATCTTCAGGTGGAATGTTTAACAATTACGCAATTGTTCAAGGTGTAGATCACGTTGTTCCAGTTGATATCTACTTGCCAGGTTGCCCACCACGCCCTGAAATGTTGCTTGATGCAATCTTGAAATTGCATGAACAAATCAGTGACACAAAGCTTGGTGCAAACCGCGCACAGGTTATTAAGGAAGTTGAACTTGCGGCTATGAATGCAAAGCCAACCCATGAAATGAAGGGTTTGCTTGCATAATGACTGACGGAATGTTTGGTGCAAAGGGCACAGGAGACACTTCAGGGTACGGCGGATTAGTTCGTCAAGCGGTTAATTCTGGCTCTTCTGAGCGTCCATATGGCTCATATTTTGATGAAGTAGCAGATGATCTTGAACGCGCATATCCTGATTTTTCAGATGCAATTGAACGTGTTGTTGTTGATCGCGGCGAATTAACCCTTCATGTAAAGCGTGAAAAGTTAGTTGAAGTTGCTTTTAACTTGCGTGATAAATTGAAGTTTGAAATGTGCATGGGTGTTAATGGTGTTCATTACCCAGAACAAACTGGTCGCGAATTGCACGCTGTGTATCCATTACTTTCAATGACAAAGAATCAGCGCATTCGTTTAGAGGTATCTGTGCCAGATGCAGATGCACACATCCCATCTGTTGTAGAAGTTTGGGCTGGAAACAATTGGCACGAACGCGAAACATTTGACATGTTCGGAATTATTTTTGATGGCCACCCAGGTCTTACTCGCATCTTGATGCCAGATGACTGGGAAGGTCACCCACAACGCAAAGATTACTCACTTGGCGGAATCGCAGTTGAGTACAAAGGTGCTACTACGCCACCTCCTAGTGAAAGAAGGAGCTACAAGTGACAACTTTTGATCCGTATGCACCTTCGCGTGATACAACTGAAGGAAAAGTTTTCTCTGTTACTGGCGGAGATTGGGATGCACTTGTTCAAGAGATTGGTGCAGCTAAGGAAGAGCGCGTTGTCGTCAACATGGGACCTCAGCATCCTTCAACTCACGGTGTACTTCGTCTAGTTCTAGAACTAGAAGGCGAAACAATTACCGAAGCTCGTTGTGGAATTGGATACCTTCATACTGGCATTGAAAAGAACATGGAATACCGCAGCTGGACGCAGGGAACAACATTTGTAACTCGAATGGATTACCTAGGACCATTGCACAACGAAACTGCTTACTGCCTTGCAGTCGAAAAACTCTTGGGAATTACAGATGATGTTCCAGAGCGCGCAAGTGTTATCCGCGTAATGATGATGGAGCTCAACCGTATCTCTTCACACATGGTTGCATTGGGTACAGGAGCCCTCGAACTAGGCGCTATGGGCCCTATGTTCTTTGCTTTCCGTGATCGCGAAACTGTTCTAGAGATCTTCGAAATGATCACTGGACTTCGCATGAATATGGCCTACATCCGCCCAGGTGGAGTTCAGCAGGATCTTCCAGAAGGTGCATTAACAAAGATTCGCGATGGCGTGAAATTGATGCGTAAAAACTTCAAGGACAACGCAACTCTTCTTATCGGTAACTCAATCTGGATGAAGCGCACGCAAGGAATTGGTTACTTAGATTTAGCAGGGTGTACAACTCTTGGAATCACTGGCCCAGTTCTACGTTCAACAGGCATGCCATGGGATCTTCGAAAGATTCAACCGTACTGTGGTTATGAGAACTACAACTTTGATGTTGTCACTGCAGACACTTGCGATGTGTATGGACGATTCTTGATTCGTATGAATGAACTAGAGCAGTCACTTCGTATCATCGAACAATGCGTTGATAAGTTGGAAAAACTTCAAGGCGCACCAGTAATGGTTTCAGACAAGAAAATTGCATGGCCGGCACAGCTAGCTCTCGGTGGCGACGGGCTTGGTAACTCACTTGATCACATTCGCCAGATCATGGGCACATCAATGGAGTCATTGATTCACCACTTCAAACTTGTCACCGAAGGTTTCCATGTTCCTGCAGGTCAGGCATATGTTGCAATCGAATCTCCTCGCGGAGAACTGGGTGCTTCAGTTGTGTCAGACGGTGGAACAAAGCCTTATCGCGTTCACTTCCGTGAACCATCCTTTAACAATTTGCAAGCAACAGCTGCAATGAGCGAAGGCGGAATGGTCGCCGACATCATCGGTGCAGTCGCTTCGATCGATCCAGTTATGGGAGGCGTTGATCGCTAATGGCATTTTCATCTGAAGATCTTTCAACAATGGATTCAATCATCAAGCGTTATCCACGTTCTCGTTCTGCAATCATGCCATTACTCCACTTTGTTCAATCAAAGGCCGGGTATGTAACAAATGAAGGCATCGAAGTCATTGCGCAGCTGCTAGATCTAGAAGCGGCTGAAGTGACTGCTGTATCTACCTTTTACACCCAGTACAAGCCAACGCCGGTTGGTGAATACCACGTAGGTGTTTGTACAAACACTTTGTGCGCAATCATGGGTGGAGATGCAATCTTTGCATCCCTCAAGGATCACCTTGGAATCGGGAATGATGAAGTCACAGCTGATGGAAAAGTTTCACTAGAACACATCGAATGTAACGCTGCATGTGATTACGCACCTGTTGTTATGGCCAACTGGGAGTTCTACGACAACCAGACTGTTGAGTCCGCAAAAGAGTTAGTTGATTCAATGCGTGCAGGTAATCCAAAGCCGCCAACACGTGGACCAAGTCGCTTGGTTACTTACAAAGAAGCTTCAGCAGTTCTTGCTGGTTTAAATGATGGACTTGCACATGAAGGTGTTCAAGCCGGCGAGCCAACATTGCTTGGCTTGAAACTTTCGAAAGAGGGCAAGTAATGACAAAGCTAGCTCCAGTTTTATCTGCACACTGGGATGAAAAGGATTCATTTACCCTAGAAGGTTACAAGCGCCATGGTGGTTACAAGGCTTCAGAAAAAGCATTAAAGATGGATCCAGATGCAGTTATTCAACTTGTTAAGGATTCAGGACTTCGCGGTCGCGGTGGCGCAGGTTTCCCAACGGGCATGAAGTGGGGTTTTATTCCACAAGGTGACAACAAGGATCACTACTTAGTTGTAAACGCTGATGAATCAGAGCCAGGAACTTGCAAAGACACTCCATTGCTGATGGCTAACCCACATGTTTTAATCGAAGGCTGCATCATCGCTTGCCACGCAATTCGTGCAAAGCATGCATTTATTTATATCCGCGGCGAAATTACACATGTCGCACGCCGAGTAAACCAAGCAATTGCTGATGCATATGCAGCCGGAATTCTTGGAAATGGAGTCGATGTTGTTTTACACGTGGGAGCAGGTGCTTACATCTGTGGTGAAGAAACCGCCCTTCTTGATTCACTAGAAGGCTTCCGCGGACAGCCTCGCTTACGCCCACCTTTCCCTGCAATTGCGGGACTTTATGCACGCCCAACCGTTGTAAACAACGTCGAATCAATCGCATCTGTTCCAGCGATCGTGATGAATGGTGCCGAGTGGTACCAATCGATGGGAACTGAAAAGAGCAAGGGAACAACGCTGTATTCATTGTCAGGTCACGTTGTTAACCCAGGACAGTTTGAAGCCCCACTAGGAATCACACTTCGCGAGATTTTGGATCTAGCAGGTGGAGTTCGCCCAGGACACAAGCTGAAGTTCTGGACACCTGGCGGATCATCAACACCATTGTTTACAGATGCGCACCTTGATGTTCCATTGGATTACGAAGGTGTTGCTGCAGCTGGCTCGATGCTTGGAACTAAAGCACTTCAAATCTTTGATGAAACAACTTGCGTCGTGCGTGCGGTACTTCGCTGGACCGAGTTCTACAAGCACGAATCATGTGGAAAGTGCACACCATGTCGTGAAGGTACTTGGTGGTTGGTACAGATTCTTCGTGATCTTGAAGAAGGTAAGGGAACAGAAGCAGATCTTGCTAAGTTGCTTGATCTTTGCGACAACATCATGGGCCGTTCATTCTGCGCACTTGGCGATGGTGCAACTAGCCCAATCACATCTTCAATTAAGTATTTCCGTGATGAATACATCGCACACGTAACAAATGGTTCATGCCCATTTGATCCAGTTGCATCAACACTATTTGTTGGGGCAGGTGCATAAGTGAGTACTGAAGTTTCAGAGATGATCACCGTAGTAATCGACGGTTTCGAAGTTACAGTTCCAAAGGGAACACTTGTAATTCGGGCAGCAGAGCAACTTGGAATTCAGATTCCACGTTTTTGTGATCACCCACTTCTTGATCCAGTTGGTGCATGCCGTCAGTGTTTAGTTGATATCGAAATTAATGGTCGTGCTTTTCCAAAGCCACAGGCATCTTGCACAATTCCTGTAGAAACAGGAATGATCGTAAAGACTCAATTAACTTCACCTGTCGCTGAAAAAGCACAGCGTGGAGTAATGGAGCTTTTGCTTGTAAATCACCCACTTGATTGCCCAGTGTGCGACAAGGGTGGCGAGTGCCCACTTCAAAACCAGGCGATGAGCAATGGTCAAGGCGCTTCACGTTTTGAAGGTGTCAAGCGCACATTTGAAAAGCCAATCAATATTTCTTCACAGGTACTTCTAGATCGTGAACGCTGTGTCTTATGTGCACGTTGTACTCGTTTTTCTGAGCAGATTGCTAGCGATCCATTCATTACCCTGAATGAACGCGGTGCATTGCAACAAGTTGGTATCTACGAGAACCAACCTTTCGAATCTTATTTTTCTGGAAACACAGTTCAGATTTGTCCAGTGGGTGCACTCACTGGCGCTGCCTACCGTTTCCGTGCACGCCCATTTGATTTAGTGTCAACTCCATCTGCTTGCGAACACTGTGCTTCTGGTTGCGATATGCGTACCGATGTTCGTCGTGGAAAGACTTTGCGCCGTTTAGCTGGTGAAGATGCATCAGTAAATGAAGAGTGGAATTGCGATAAGGGTCGTTGGGCATTTAAGTATGTAACTGCGGTTGATCGCCTTAAGGTCCCAATGATTCGTAACGCTTCAGGTGAACTTGTTGAAGCATCTTGGCCAGAAGCACTAGCAGTTGCAGCTGAAGGTCTTAAGTCTGCCAAGGCGGCAGTTCTTGTTGGCGGCCGCGTAACTCATGAAGATGCATATGGGTACAGCAAGTTTGCTCGTGTTGCACTTGGTACAAATGACATTGATTTCCGTTCACGTCTTTCATCCGATGAAGAACGCGAATTCATTGCAGCGCGCGTAGTTGGTTCATCAACTACTTACCGCGATATTGATAAGGCTGATCAAATTCTTCTAGTCGGTTTTGAGCCAGAAGAAGAGTCACCAATTGTTTTCTTGCGCATCAATAAGCAGTTCCGCAAGCGTGCTTTGAAGGTTATTTCAATCGGTTCAAAGGAATCTATTGCAGTAGACAAGTTAAAGGCAGAGTTTGTAAAGGTTGCTCCAGGTCAAGAGGCAGCAGCAATTGCTGGGCAAAAGTTGACCGATAAGTCAGTAATTCTTGTTGGTGAACGCGCCGCAGAGAGTGCGGGAGCACTAAGTGCCGTTGCTGCTCTCGCTGATTCAACTGGTGCAAAGCTTGCTTGGATTCCTCGTCGTGCAGGTGAACGCGGTGCAATCGAAGCTGGCGCAATTGGAAATCTATTGCCTGGTGGTCGCCCAGTAACGGATGCAGCTGCTCGTGTAGATATTGCTGCAGCCTGGAACACCGATTCAATTCCATCAGAAATCGGTCTTTCAACTTCACAAATTATTGATGCAGTAAATGCTGGACAGATCGGTGCACTTCTAGTTGGTGGAGTAGATCCACTAGATGCCGACAACAGCCAAGCAGCACTGTCAGCTCTGGATAAAGCTTTTGTTGTTTCACTTGAAATTGCACCAAGTGCGGTAACGGCCAGAGCAAATGTTGTTCTACCTGTTGCAGCGGTAACTGAAAAGTCAGGATCTTTCCTTAACTGGGAAGGACGAGCTCGCTCATTTGATGCAGCAGTTGCCGATTCACTTAATCGCAGTGACTTAAGAATTCTTTCGATGATCGCCGAAGAAATGGGCATCTCTTTAAATCTTGGAACAGTAACTGCAGCAGCAAAAGAGATTGCATCCCTTGGTAAATGGGATGGTGCACGGGCAACATTTAATTCAGTTGCAGCTCAATCACAACCAGCACTTAATTCAGATCAAGCATTGATAACTTCATGGCGTCGATTGCTAGATCTTGGAACTTTGCAAGAAGGCGAAGAACACCTTGCTGGTACTGCTCGCAGAACTGTGGCGGTTATTTCTCCAAAGCGTGCTCAATCAATGGGAGTAATTGATGGAGATCAACTCAAGATTTCAACTGCGCAAGGCTCTGTAACCCTTTCTGCGCTGGTCGAAAACATTCATGATGATGCGGTCTGGGCACCTCGTAACTCACGTGGATCTCAATTGTTGGTAAACCTAGGCGTCGCACATGGCGCAGTAGTTACGGTGGTGAAGGCATGACAAATGCACAGCTAATTGCAGCTGATCCAGGCTGGCTCATTCTCGTCAAAGCGCTACTGGTTTTTGCTGGCTGCGTAGTTCTGACATTGCTGGCGGTATGGGGAGAGCGACGTCTGGTCGGTCGCATGCAACAACGCCCAGGCCCAAACCGTGTTGGACCATTTGGTTTGATTCAATCTTTGGCTGACGGAGTAAAGCTTGCACTTAAGGAAGACATCATTCCTACAGCGGCAGACAAAATTGTTTTCGTCATTGCACCAATCATCAGCGCAACAACAGCTTTTATGGCATTTGCAGTAATTCCAATTACCGGCGAAGTAACTTTGTTTGGCAAGCAGACCGCCATGCAGTTAACAGATTTGCCGGTTGGAGTACTTTATATCTTGGCCGTCGCATCAGTTGGCGTATATGGAATTGTTTTAGCTGGATGGTCTTCTGGTTCGACATACCCTTTGCTCGGTGGACTCCGCTCAAGTGCTCAAGTTATTTCTTATGAAATCGCTATGGGACTTTCACTTGTAGCGGTGTTTATCTACGCAGGTTCAATGTCTACATCTGACATCGTTGCCGCTCAATCTTCTTGGTGGTACGCCGTTGTTTTGTTCCCATCATTTGCGATCTATGCAATTTCGATGGTTGGCGAAACTAACCGCGCACCTTTTGACCTTGCAGAAGCAGAAGGTGAACTCGTTGGTGGTTTCCACACCGAGTACTCATCACTTAAGTTTGCCCTCTTCTTCCTTGCTGAATACATCAATATTGTCGCGGTATCAGCCCTTGCAACCACCTTATTCTTGGGCGGCTACAAAGCACCTCCAGGGCTTGGCTTTACAGAAGCCTGGCTTGGTGGCTGGTTTACCGCGGTGTGGTTCTTTGCCAAAGTAATCACATTCTTCTTCGTATTTGTTTGGCTTCGCGGAACCCTTCCACGTCTTCGTTATGACCAGTTCATGCAGTTCGGCTGGAAGGTCTTGATCCCAATTTCAATTCTTTGGATCTTGATTGTTGCAACTTTGCGCGTTATGTCACTACAGGGCGCTCCTCGTTCAGTTGTGATTGCCTTTGCAAGCATTGTTGTTGTTCTGATCATGGCAGCCAACATTGGTTTCGAGAATTCCAAGAAGAAGAAGGCAGCAGCTGTTGCTGATGGCGACAACAAAGAAGCTCCTTCATTTGCAGTTCCTTCATTACCTATGGAGGTTTCAACTATTAATGTCTCAAAAAACACAGGGGGCGACCGTGGCTGAAAACCTCGAACCGTTAAAACCAAAAGATCTTGGAATTAACAATGTTGAATTTTATGAAGTAGAGCAAACTCCACCTGTTGGCTTCTTTGGTGCCATGAAAGGTTTTTGGGTCACCTTCTCGACCATATTTAAGAAGCCTTTAACAGTTGAGTATCCAGAAGTTAAAGCACCAACTGAAGAGCGTTTCCATGGTCGTCACCAGTTAAATCGCCACCCAGATGGTTTAGAAAAGTGCATCGGCTGCGAACTCTGTGCGTGGGCTTGTCCTGCAGATGCGATTTATGTAGAAGGCGAAAGCAACACCGAAGAGAACCGCATGTCTCCGGGTGAGCGCTACGGCAAGGTCTATCAAATTAACTATCTTCGTTGTGTTTTCTGCGGATTGTGTATTGAAGCTTGCCCGACTCGTGCCTTAACAATGACAAATGAATACGAGCTTGCAGATGACACTCGTGCAAAGTTGATCTTTGAAAAGCAAGATCTTTTGGCTCCATTGCGCCAGGGAATGCTTATGCCACCTCATCCAATGTACCCAGAAATGACTGATACCAACTATTACAACGGTGATGTGAAGGGTGCACATCCATCACAGGCTAAAAATCCGGGGGACATCCAGTCATGATGCAATTAGCACTAGAGGTTGGGCAAACAGCTAAACCTGAAGCGGTTATGTTTTGGATTCTTGGACCATTGGCAGTTGCTGCAGCTCTTGGAATGCTGCTTGTTAAGAAGGCGGTTCACTCAGCGATCTTGATGGCATTTGTAATGGTTGTTTTGGCAATTTTCTATATCGCACAAGATGCAGTTTTCCTTGGAATTGTCCAAGTAGTGGTTTACACGGGTGCGGTAATGATGCTGTTCCTATTTATTTTGATGTTAGTTGGAGTTGATTCGGCAGATTCCTTAACTGAAACTATTTCAGGGCTTCGACCAATTGCAATTACCGCTGCAGCTGGTTTTGGCGGATTGATGGTTGCACTTTTGGGCCGTGCGACTTTAGGCCGCGATGCAGTTGGATTATCTGCCGCGAATGCTGACGGTAATGTTGAAGGAATCGCGATGGCGCTTTTCTCAACATATGTATTCCCATTTGAAGTTGTCTCAGCTCTGCTGATTACAGCTGCAATGGGTGCAATGGTGCTTGCACACACTCAACGCACCAAAGCACGCCCAACTCAACGTCAACTTTCAATTAATCGTTTCAGAGGAACATCACTTGCAAGTGCGGCGGGTCTGCCAGGTCCAGGTGTTTATGCTCGCCACAACGCAGTAGATGTTCCAGCACTACTTCCAGATGGAACGCCTGCACCAACATCTGTTAACGCAAGCCTTGAAGCACGCGGAGATATGTTGGATTACAAGAGTTTTGATCTATCAGAAGTTAATACACAGATTGAGGAGGAGAAGTAATGGACGCCTCGAATTACCTTTATATCTCCGCACTCCTGTTTACTATCGGCGCGGTCGGCGTGGTTGTGCGACGCAACGCAATCGTTGTTTTCATGTGTATTGAGCTCATGCTTAATGCAGCAAACCTTTCATTTGTAACATTCTCACGCATCAACGGAAACCTAGATGGCCAAGTAATGGCCTTCTTCACGATGGTTGTTGCTGCCTGCGAAGTAGTAGTTGGTCTGGCCATTATCGTGACGATCTATCGATCACGCCGATCAGCATCTGTTGACGATGCTAGTTTGTTGAAGCGATAGCAATGATGACTTCAACTTCATTAATTTATTTGATTGCGTTGCCACTTGCAGGTGCAGCAATCCTGCTTCTGGGTGGACGTCGCACCGATAAGTGGGGACACCTACTTGGTACTGCAATGTCAGCCTCAGCATTTGGGGTTGGTGTGTATCAATTGATGTTGATGCTCGACCGACCAACGGAGCAACGTCCAATCTCACAAAAACTTTTTGAGTGGATTAGCGTTGGGGATTTCAAAGTTGATGCAGGTTTGTTGCTTGATCAGCTTTCGATCTGCTTTGTTCTTCTGATTACTGGTGTGGGAACATTGATTCACATTTATTCAATCTCCTATATGTCTGAAGACAAAGATCGCCGTCGTTTCTTTGCCTACCTAAACCTTTTCATCGCAGCGATGTTGGTTTTAGTACTGGGGGATAGCTACCTCAGCCTTTACGTTGGTTGGGAAGGCGTAGGTCTTGCCTCTTACCTTCTTATTGGCTTCTGGAATCAAAAGCCCGCCTACGCAACGGCTTCTAAAAAAGCTTTTGTTATGAACCGTGTTGGCGATATGGGATTGTCCTTTGCGATCATGATCGCTTTTGCAACTATGGGAACTGTTTCATTTGCTGGTGTACAAGAGCAGGTAAGCAATACCTCTGAAGCAGCATTAACCGGTATGGGAATCATGCTGTTGGTTGCTGCGGCAGGAAAGTCTGCACAGTTCCCGCTACAGGCCTGGCTAGGCGATGCGATGGCTGGACCAACCCCAGTTTCTGCCCTTATTCACGCGGCAACAATGGTTACTGCGGGCGTTTACTTGATTACTCGTTCTAACTTTGTATTTGATGCTGCGCCAACTGCGCAGCTATTAGTTGTGATTGTCGGTGCAATTACTTTGATGTTTGGTGCGGTAATCGGTACTGCAAAAGATGATATTAAAAAAGCCCTGGCAGCTTCGACTATGTCGCAAATTGGTTACATGACATTAGCCGCCGGATTAGGTCCAGTTGGTTATGCCTTTGCAATCATGCACTTACTAACTCACGGTTTCTTTAAGGCAGGAATGTTCCTGGGTGCAGGTTCTGTGATGCATGGAATGAATGACGAAGTAAACATGCGCAAATACGGTGCACTTCGTAAGTTCATGCCAATTACATTCGTGACCTTTGGCCTTGGATATTTGGCTATTTTAGGTGTTCCACCATTTGCAGGTTTTTATTCAAAGGACATGATCATTGAAACTGCATTTGATGCAGGTGGCGCTAAGGGAATTATTCTTGGAATAACAACTTTGATTGGTGCAGCAATAACTGCTTTCTACATGACTCGCGTAATGATTCTTACATTTACCGGAACAAAGCGCTGGGATGAAGATGCGCATCCACACGAGTCTCCATGGCTGATGTGGTTGCCGATGGCTATCCTTGCAATCGGTTCAGTTTCATCCGGATATTTACTCCATCGTGGCGATGCGTTAGAAAACTGGCTACACCCGCTGTTTAATCACAGCGAGGAATACCAAAAGCATTTGCTAGAGCCAATCGTTGTTTCTGTGCTTGCTTTAACTATGGTCTCAATCGGAGTCGCGATCGCTTACTTTAAGTATGCGCGCAACGAAGTTTCATCAACTGCACCAGAAGATGTTTCGGTCTTCACAAAAATTGCTCGTCAAGACTTGATGCAGGATCGCTTCAACGAAGCTGTATTCATGCGTCCAGGCCAAGCTCTAACAACAACATTGGTTGTAACCGATGAAGTAGTTGTTGATGGCGCGGTTCGCGGTATTGGTCAGGTAGCAATGAGCTCAGGGTCAGCCCTTCGCGGCCTACAAAATGGCTACGTTCGAAGCTATGCAGCAATGATTTTGGTGGGCGCAATTGCGCTAATCGCAGCTATTTGGGTGGTGGTTTAGTAATGAAGTGGTTATCACTATTGATGCTTTTGCCTTTAGCGGGAGCAGCAATCATCTCTGCCCTTCCAAAGAGCAATGAGAAAGCAGCAAAGCAGGCTGCCCTTGGCACAACTCTTGTTGTAATGGCGGTAACAATCGCAATGGCGGTTGGCTTCCAACGTGACAATGTAGATCTGCAATTTGTAGAAAAGTATGAATGGATCCCAAGCTTTGGCATTAACTTTGCTTTGGGTGTTGATGCGATTGCACTAGTTCTAATCTTGATGTCAACGATTCTTGCACCAATCGTTGTTCTTGCGGGCTGGGATGAAGCCCACGGGGGTCGTTGGAGCGTAAAGACTTTCTATATTTTGATCCTTGTCTTAGAGACAATGATGATCGGTGTATTTGCAGCAACTGATCTTTTCCTGTTCTACGTAATCTTCGAAGCAATGTTGATTCCGGTGTACTTCCTTATTGGTGGGTACGGAACCGCAGAACGCTCGGCAGCAGCAGTTAAGTTCTTGCTGTACTCACTATTTGGTGGGTTGCTGATGCTTGCATCGATTATCGCGCTTTATGTAATGTCAGGTGATCAGGGTGGACACACATTTGATTTGGATAAGCTTTCACAACTTCAAATGAGTTCAACAACTCAGAACATGTTGTTCCTTGGATTCTTTATTGCCTTTGCAATCAAAGCTCCGCTATGGCCATTCCATACCTGGTTGCCAGATGCGGCAAAGTCAGCAACACCAGGTACCTCAGTTCTATTGCTTGGAGTTCTGGACAAGGTCGGTACTTTCGGAATGATCCGTTATTGCCTCACCTTGTTCCCCGATGCAAGCAAGACATTTACACCTTTGATTATGGTCCTTGCAGTCATTTCGATTGTGTACGGTGCTTTCTTGGCAATCGGTGCGAAAGACATCAAACGTTTGATTGCTTACACATCGATATCTCACTTTGGTTTCATCACCATGGGTATCTTTGCGATGACAAGCCAGGCGCAAAGCGGAGCGATTTTGTACATGTTTAACCATGGATTCTCTACCGCAGCGCTATTCCTAGTGGCTGGCTGGATGATTTCACGTCGGGGATCTTCAACGATTGCAGATTTTGGTGGTTTACAAAGAGTCACTCCAATAATGGCGTGGAGCTTCTTTATCGCAGGTTTGTCATCACTTGCTTTGCCTGGACTTTCCAGCTTTGTTAGCGAATTCTTAGTTCTGGTCGGAACATTTACGCGGTACCCAGTGCATGCGATTATCGCGACCTTTGGAATTGTCTTAGCCGCTCTCTACATTTTGATTCCAGTTCAAAAAGCGCTCCATGGTCCAACAACACCGGGCAATGAGAATCTGAAGGATCTCAACCTTCGAGAGAAGTTAGCGATTGCACCAGTTATTGCAATCATTGTTGTATTGGGCTTTTACCCATCACCTTTGTTGAATGTAATCAATCCAGCGGCTACACATGTGATCTCGGAAATGGGCTTCACTGATCCTGCACCAACCAATGGGGGCAAGTAATGACATTTACAGCACCAGTTCTTTCTTACACACTGCTATCGCCAATCTTGATTTTGCTTGGTGGAGCACTGATCGGTGTTCTTGTCGAAGCATTTGTCTCCAAGGCACTTCGCCCCGTTGTTCAATTAACTCTTTCACTTGGAACTCTAATGCTTGCCCTTATGCAGCTCTGGAGAATTCGTGGAGAGCAGTCATTGACTCCAGCGATGGGTTCACTAGTCTTTGATGGTCCCGCAGTTCTGATCCAAGGATCAATTTTGATCATCGCGATTATTTCAATTTTCTTAATCGCAGATACCGAACACTTCACACCACTTGCTGCAGCCCTTCCTGGCTCTGATGAAGAACGTGAAGCAGCTCAAGCTGGCAATCAGGTAACTGAGGTTTATCCACTTACTCTGTTTGCAGTAGCCGGAATGATGATCTTCCCAATCGCAACAGATTTGATCATGCTTTTTGTTGCACTAGAAGTTTTGTCATTGCCTTTGTACTTGATGGCAGGATTGTCACGTCGGCGTCGTCTTGCATCACAAGAGTCAGCGCTTAAATACTTTCTTCTAGGCTCATTCGCATCAGCCTTTTTCCTCTTCGGAGCTGCGTATTTATATGGTTTCTCAGGCTCGATCAGCTTCTCAGGTATTCAAGCAGCAGTAATCGGTGGCACTGGAAATGATGTGCTGCTTCTAATTGGTATGTCATTTCTTTCTGTTGGCTTGCTCTTCAAGGTCGGTGCGGTGCCATTCCACTCGTGGACTCCGGATGTATATCAAGGCGCACCTACGCCAATCACAGCCTTCATGGCAGCAGCTACCAAGGTTGCAGCATTTGGCGCAATGCTTCGAATCTATTACACAGTTTTTGCAAATGCAGAATGGTCCTGGAATCCAGTCATCTCAGCCATTGCAATCATCAGCATGATTTTGGGATCACTTGTTGCAATTGCTCAACGTGATGTAAAGCGAATGTTGGCTTATTCATCAATTGCACATGCAGGTTTCTTGTTATCTGGAATCATCGCACTGAACAAGGCTGGACTAGATGCCACAATTTTCTACTTGTTTGCATATGGTGTTGCAACCGTTGGTGGATTTGCAGTCGTCACATTAGTCCGCGATTCATCCGGTGAAGTTACAGATTTGAATCGTTGGAAAGGACTTGGAAAGCGTTCCCCATTTGCAGCTTCTGCATTTGCGCTTTTCTTACTTGCTTTTGCAGGTATCCCGCTCACAAGCGGTTTCATTGGAAAGTTTTCAATCTTTTCGGCGGCTTATGAAAATGGCGCAACAGCAGTAGTCATCACTGGTGTACTTTCAAGTGCGATTGCTGCATTTTTCTACATTCGTGTCATTGTCTTAATGTTCTTCACAGATACAGTTGAAGATGGAACTGCGGTTGAAGTTCCATCAATTCTCACTCGTGCAACAATTGTTATCGCGGCTGTGATCACATTGGTTTTGGGTATTTATCCAGCGCCAGTGCTTGATTTCATTACCGACTTAGCTATCTTCATTCGCTAATGTCCACATTTGGCATCCCCAATGTTGCGCCAGCATTAGAGACGCAATTAATTGGGCAAATGGCCCAGGTTGAATCACTCCTGCGCAGTCATACTCGCAGCGAGTATCCCTTTGTCGATGAGACCGCCCACCACCTTGTGGCAGCGGGAGGCAAGCGTTTACGCCCCTTATTGACCCTCTTAACCTCTCAATACGGCAATCCCATGGCCGAAGGCGTTATTGCCGCCGCCGTTGCCTGCGAAATCACGCACCTTGCAACTTTGTATCACGATGACGTGATGGATGAAGCACCGCTTCGTCGCGGAGTTGAAAGTGCCAACATGCGTTGGGGAAACACGATTGCCATTTTGACTGGCGACTTTCTCTTTGCAAAGTCTTCAGATTTATTGGCCGATCTTGGGCCCGCAGCTGTTCGCCTGCAAGCACGCACATTCGAGCGTTTAGTAATCGGACAGATCATGGAAACACAGGGACCTAATCCAGGGCAAGATCCATTAGAGCATTACTTGAAGGTTGTTGCAGATAAAACGGGCTCCCTTATTGCAGCTTCTGCTCGTTATGGAGGAATGATTTCTGGTGCCCCCGCTGCGATCACCGAGACAGTAACTATTTTCGGCGAAAAGATTGGCGTTGCCTTCCAATTAGCAGATGATGTCATTGACATTGCAAGTGAATCTAATCAATCAGGGAAAACTCCGGGAACAGATCTACGTGAAGGTGTTCCCACACTAGTGACTCTAAATGTGATGAAATCAAGTAATCCAGCAGATGCAGAACTAAAGAGATTGCTAAGTGCGCCAATTGAAGATGAAGCAACTGTGCAGCAAGTCTTAGCAGCGCTTCGAAACCACACAGCACTTGATGAATCACGTGAACAGCTTTTGATGACAGCCAAAGAGGCACGCGGTGCGTTAGGCCCATTGCCAATTAATGATGCAACCGGTGCTTTGATGTCGCTATGCGACGCGGTTATCGACCGTTCTGCTTGATTTAATCAAATCAAGAGTTAATGCCATTAGTGCTACCCAGATAATCAAGAATCCGATCCAACGAGCCGTTGGCATATCTTCATTTAAGACCCAAACACCAATACAGAATTGAAGAGTCGGGGTGATGTATTGCAACAATCCAATTGTTGTAAACGGAAGCCTGTTCGTGGATCCATTGAATAATAGAAGTGGGATTGCAGTTATTGCTCCTGCGCTCATGAGTAGCAGCGTTAAACCCCAACTCTGTCCAAACTGACCAGTGCCTTGATTGCCTATATAAATCAAGTATCCCAAGTAGAAAAAGCTTGAAATAAAGGTTTCGATGGCAAGGCCTTCTAGAGCCCCAAGACCTAACTGCTTCTTCACCAATCCGTAACTTCCCCAAGAAACCGCTAAAGCCAAAGCAATCCATGGCAAGCGACCGTAATCTAGGGTCAAAATTAGTACACCAATTGATGCGATCGTGACCGCAGCCCATTGCAGGCCACGCATCTTTTCTTTCAAGAAAATTACACCAAAGCCAATTATGATTAGCGGGTTGATGTAATAGCCCAGCGATGCTTCCACAACATGTTCATTGTTTGTAGCCCAGATGTAAACCAACCAGTTAATCGAAACTAACAAGGATGACAGAAAGAGTTTGGCCGCAACCATTGGGCGCTTGAGTGTTACTAAAGTTGCTTTCAGCGCTTTTGTTGCAGCTAAAACAATAAAACAGAAAACTAATGTCCAGACTGCTCGGTGAGAAACGATCTCTAGAGGATTAGCTTCTTCAAGCAATATCCAATACAAAGGAAATGCTCCCCATAGCGAGTAAGCAGTTACTCCATACAAAAGGCCAAGCTGATTTTTACTCAATTATCTAAAGTTCGTGAATTGAACTGCAAAATCCCAACCACCGTCTTTGATCATTGCCATAGTTTCTTGAAGATCATCACGACTCTTTGAAGTTACGCGAAGTTCATCACCTTGGATCTGAGTTTTAACAGATTTTGGGCCCTCATCACGGATCATCTTCGCAATCTTCTTTGCATTCTCAGTTGAAATACCTTCCTTCAATGGAGCTGCAATCTTGTAAATCTTTCCTGACAACTGAGGAGCTCCTGCATCAAGGTGCTTCAAAGAAACCCCACGCTTAATCATCTTGTCTTTAACAACATCTAGAGCGGCCTTTGCGCGCTCTTCTGTATCTGCTTCAATCAAGACTTTTTCGCCTTCAAGTTCAATTTTTGAGCCGGTGTTTTTGAAATCAAAACGGGTCTCGATCTCGCGCACCGCTTGGTTAATGGCGTTATCTAGCTCCATACGGTCGATCTTGGAGGTCACATCGAAACTTGCATCTGCTGCCATTTAAGGGCTCCTTCACTCGGGAAAAGCGCGGTTTGTACGCGCACCTGCCTAAGGTATCCTT
>Ga0315901_10004617_pt1 | contig 17076 bp, 9 predicted proteins | sample LakEriMetagenome_10_FD_203761 | JGI IMG/M metagenome (GOLD analysis project Ga0315901, IMG submission 203761) | Freshwater fungal communities from buoy surface, Lake Erie, Ohio, United States - Buoy 2 MA116 | ecosystem: Environmental > Aquatic > Freshwater > Lake | place: USA: Lake Erie, Ohio...
CCTGATATCTTTTTCGATGGGATTGTCGACGAGAAGAAATGCGTGGACGGCAAACTGCCTCCAGAACTGCGAGGACGCATTCGCGAAAACGCGAGTACGACATTCGCCAACGTCCACATCGACACTTTCTCGCCTGCGAATCTTTTCAACGGCAAGTACAAGATCGATCGAGCCGCCGATGCCTTCGATGGCGTCGCTGCTCCGATCGCGCCGGTCGCATTGCAGCCTCATGCGGTTTCCGAATCCGATGGCCGATCTGCAGCCGCAATCTATCGTAGGGCCCCCAAAAAACTTTCGGAATGGAAGCTTTTCGAACAGAACGATTCGCGGTGGGTGCGAGCGGCGGATACGGTTCTGTACGATCTGAACACCCATCTCTATTCCGACGACACGATCAAGCATCGATGGTTCCGATTGCCTGCGGGAGCGACCATCGGTTGGACCGACCACGGGTCGCTTGATTTTCCGGTCGGCACCGTGATCGCAAAAACGTTTGCCTACCCGGATTCGACCGACGACGCGACGCCCGGCGAGCGTTACTTGGAAACACGGATCGAATTCCGTGAGCCCTCGGGTTGGTACGGTTACTCCTACGCATGGAACGAGGAGCAGACGGATGCAGAGTTGCGGTTGGGCGGCGGACGTGTCGAAGCGCAATGGACCGATGCAAAAGGGGAGTTGCAAACCAATCGATACGAGATCCCCAACGCCAACCAATGCTTGACCTGCCACAGCCAAAACGACAAGTATGAGCCCCTGGGTCCGACGGCCCGCAATCTGAATCGCAAGGGAAGTCCAGTCGCAGAGCACGCGCAGCTTGTGGCTTGGATGCGCGATGGGATTTTGGCGGGTGCGCCGGAGCCTGCCGAGCATCCCACGCTCGCTCGGTTCAACGATCCAGCGACCGGCTCCGTCGACCAGCGCGCTCGCGCATGGCTTGAAGTGAATTGCGCCCACTGTCATAACCCCGCCGGTTCCGCTCGAACCACCGGTTTGGATCTGAGCCTTGCGCAGAGCGATCCTGCCAAGTGGGGTGTGATGAAATCTCCCGTGGCGGCCGGTAAGGGGTCGGGGGGACGCAAGTACGATATCATTCCGGGCAAGCCGGACGAATCGATCTTGATGTATCGATTGGAAATCGACGATGTCGGAGCGAGGATGCCCAATCTGGCCCGCAACCGAACCTTCGAAGAAGGAAACGCCCTCATTCGCGAGTGGATTGCGAGCCTTGGTGAAGCCGACTCGACGGAATCACAGCAGTAGAGGTGCGATCCGGCCAGACGGCTTGCGCCGCTCCGTTTTCATGCGTGGTATTGTGCGCCCTGCATTGCTAGGAACTGTCTCGAGAACTTCGGCATCAGTAAGCATCAATGCCGTGGCTAGCAGAGCCACGGTATGATTGCCATTTGTTCGGAAAGGCCTGAAACGCCGAGAACGACGCGAAAGCAATCGTGGGCGGAATCGCGGCGAGGACGGCTCGCGCGATTCGACGGATATCAAACCGGCCTCAGCTTAGGATCGATTGGATCACGTTGCCGTGAACGTCGGTCAAACGGAAATCGCGGCCTTGGTAACGATAGGTCAATCGCGTGTGATCGAAACCGAGCAGCTGCAGAATCGTCGCTTGCAGATCGTGTACTTGGACAGGATTGTCGACCGCATTGAATCCAAGTTCATCGGAGCCGCCGTGCACATAACCATGCTTGAGCCCCCCGCCCGCCATCCAGATGCAGAATGACCGATTGTGGTGGTCTCGCCCGTCGTTGCCTCCTTGTACCATTGGCGTTCGTCCAAACTCGCCACCCCAGATGACGAGCGTGTCGTCGAGCAACCCGAGCCGCTTGAGATCCTTCACAAGCGCTGCGCTGGGGCGATCGGTGGTATTGGCATTGTTCTTGACGTCGGCAGCTAAGTTGCCGTGCTGATCCCAGGCCTCGTGGAACAACTGCACGAACCGCACACCGCGTTGAAGCAATCGCCTCGCGAGCAAGCAGTTGCGGGCAAAGCTGGCTTCCTTGGGATCCTTGACCCCGTAGAGTTCCAGAGTTTCTGGCGACTCCTTGCTGAGATCCATCAGTTCCGGCGCGCTGGACTGCAGGCGATACGCCATCTCGTAGCTGTAGATACGGGCCGCAATCTCCGGATCGCCGACTTGCTCGAGCGAGAGTTGGTTGAGCCGCGTCAGCGTATCGATCGACTCCTTCTGAGCTTGATTGTCGACCCCTTTGGGATTCGACAAATATAGGACGGGATCACCGGCGCTCCGCAAAGGGATCCCGCCATAGGCCGTAGGGAGGAAACCGCAGCCGTAGTTGCTGGCCCCACCGCTTGTTCCCTTGGCGCTGGTCAGCACGACAAAACCAGGAAGGTCGCTGGCTTCGGATCCGAGTCCATAGAGGGTCCAAGATCCGAGACTGGGGCGACCGAATTGCTCCGACCCGGTATTCATGAAGATCTGACCCGGCGCATGATTGACGGCGGTTGTCTGCATCGATCGAATCAAGCAGATGTCGTCCGCGATACTGCCGGTGTGCGGCAGCAACTCGCTCAATTCCATCCCGCATTGGCCTTGCGGAGAAAACGTGTACTTGGGACCGAGGAGGGCAGAGTTAGGATTGATGAACGCGGCGCGATAGCCCTTGAGCAATTCCGCAGGAGGAAGCTGTCCATTCCGTTTGGCCAATTCCGGTTTCGGATCATAAAGTTCCAATTGGCTGGGCGCGCCGGCTTGGAACATGTAAACCACACGTTTCACCTTGGGAGGGAAATGCGGTTGCCGCGGAGCGAGCGGTCGGTTGGAGGAATCCGGATCGCGATCCCCATCGGGCGACTTGGCAACCAGATCGTTCGCGAGGAGTTGGGAGGCCGCGATCCCGGCCAGTCCGACCCCGCATTCGCGAAAGAACCAGCGTCGGCGTAGGAGTGCCGCTCGGGCTTGATGCAGTTGTTGAGCATGGGAAATCATGGTCGTTCCTCGGTTTTGCGTTTTACACCAGTATATCTCGGATCACGCGACCTTCCTCGGTGGGTCCGATCAAACGATTGAACAATCCTTGGTATTCGACCCCGAATCGGTAGGGATCGAAACCGAGCAGATGGAGCAACGTGGCCTGCAAATCCCTCGGTGTCACCGCATTTTCCGTGACGTAATAACCGATCGGGTCCGTTTGACCGAAAGCGACACCGCCTTGGATGCCCCCGCCGGCCATGAACATGGTGTACGCGTACGGATGGTGGTCACGGCCAAAGAATCCTTTGGTGGGCGTATCGCGCACATTGTTTTGGGACATGGGAGTCCGTCCAAACTCGCCACCCCAGATCACCAGGGTCGACTCGAGCAGCCCGCGTTGTTTCAGGTCGGTGATCAGGGCCGCCACCGGCCGGTCGATCTGTTGGCATTTGATCGGCAAGGTTTCATCGATCGATTCGCCTGGGGATGATCCGTGATGGTCCCAGCCCCAGTCATAGATCTGCACAAAGCGGACACCGGACTCGACAAGTCGCCGTGCGAGCAGGCAATTGTTCGCAAACGTGGGGTCGTTCCCTTGATAGAAAACACGAGGGTCAACCTCGGATTCCGCGCGCGACACAAAGCCAGGCTTCGCACCATACAGGTCGAGCGTCTGCTGGGATTCGCGAGACAGATCCATCACCTCCGGTACCGACATTTGCATGCGGTAGGCGAGTTCATACTGTTCGATCCGAGTCATTGTTTCCGGATCGCCGAGCTTCGTGTAATGTTCTTGGTTCATGTCCCGGAGGGTGCTGAGCATGTCGCGCCGCAAGGAGCGATCGACGCCTGCTGGATTGGATAGATAGAAGACCGGATCGCTGGTCGTTCGGCACTGCACTCCTTGGTACACCGAAGGCAGGAACCCGCTTCCCCACAGACTTTTTCCGGCATCCGGTGTTTTGCCTCCCGACAGCAGGACGACGAAGCCTGGCAAATCCTCGTTTTCGGTCCCTAGTCCGTATGTCGTCCAGGAACCGATCGAGGGATACCCCAGCCGCGCCTGGCCGGTATGAACCAACAACTGCGCCGGAGAATGATTGAATTGATCGGTCGTCATGGAACGGATGACTGCCAGATCATCGATACACTTGGCAATATTGGGCAGTAGTTCGGAGACCCATTGTCCGCTCTGACCTTGCTGCTGGAACTGGAACATGGGACCGAGCATCTTCGGGATCCCCTTGATGAAGGCGAATCGTTTTCCTTCGAGGTATTCCTTGGGGCAGTCCTTGCCCGAGTATTGGTTGAGTTCCGGTTTGTAGTCGAACAGTTCCAGTTGTGATGGCGAGCCCGCCATGTGCAAATAGATCACGCGCTGAGCTCGGGCCGGGAGCGGTGGCGCTTTCGGACGAAGCGGTTTTCCATTTGTATCGGTCTCCGCAGCGACCGCGCCTTGAGTCCCGTGCATCGCGGCCAACGCCATCGCGCCGAGTCCCAATCCGCTGCGGCCCAAAAAATGCCGGCGCGTTTGGTGGGTGAGATCCACAGTTCGACGAGCAAAACGTTCGTAGGGGTTCATGGTCGCATCAGGAATTCATCGAGGTTGAGGACCGTGCTGGTCAACGTCGACCAGGCAGCCAACTCGTCGGCGGCAATCGTGGAGTCGAGCGGGAACGCGGCCGATTCTAGCAAACGAGCGGCATCGGCTGTTCGCATGGCGTAATGCAAACGCGATCGCGCGAGCAAGTCCAGCAATCGTTTGCGTTCGGTATCGGAGATGGGACGGGACATCGCATGCAGAAACCCTTGCTCGAGCCGTTCCGTGTCGCTGCTGGAAGACTGCAGCCACTGCTGGGCCATCGCCAAAGCAGCTTCGACATACACCGGGTCGTTGAGGGTGACGAGGGCTTGCAGCGGTGTGTTCGTCGCTATGCGACGAATCTGACAGACCTCGCGCGTCGTCGCATCAAACGTTTCCATCGAAGGATAAGGAGTCGTCCGTTTCCAAAACGTATAGATACCGCGTCGGAATCGATCTTCGCCCGGACTGGTGATCCATTTCGCACCCGAGTAGGTCGATCGCCACAGACCATCTGGCTGCGGCGGCATGACCGGTGGCCCACCTCGTTTGCTGGAGAGCAAACCCGCAACAGCCAAGGCCTGGTCACGGACCACTTCAGCCGTCAACCGAAAACGCGAGGATCGACTGAAATAGCGGTTCTGAGGATCGCGATCGCGCCGCGAATCGTCGAAGACAAAACTCTGCTGATAGGTATTCGAAAGGACGATCGCCTTGATCAAACGCTTGATCGACCAATCGAATTCGTCCCGGAACTGGATCGCCAGCTCATCGAGCAGCTCCGGGTGGGATGGCAAGGCGCCTTGGGATCCGAAGTCTTCCTCCGTTTCTACGATGCCCCGTCCGAAGATCTGCGACCAGATTCGATTGGCCATGACGCGCGGGGTCAGCGGATTGTTGGCATCGACCAACCACATCGCGGCATGCAACCGAGTCGGGGCTTCCATTCGAAGATCCGACGGATACAAAGGGAGAATCGATGCCATGACCTCGGCTCCAGGATCGAGGAAGCTGCCGCGTTGATGCACTCGTGTCATCCGTCTCGCGTTGGGAGCCAGTTCCTTGATAACGGGTAGCTTTGCGACTGAATCGCGGAGCGAAGCAAGTTGTTTCTCGACAGACTCGAGGGCTTTTGCAGCGGACTCCACTTCGGGAACGGCATCCACCCACAGCGGGCCGTCGAGAGCGCTGCTGGTCGCGATACGGAATCGCCGCATCATCAGTCGGCCGCCGAACTGCTGGACGAGCGTAACTCGCAACCGTTCCCCGTGGGAGCATTGCAACGGAGTTTTGATCGCGAAAATGGCCCAGTGGGATTGCCGTTGTTTCGGCGCAATTGCCCAGCCGGTTTTCGGATCGCCATCGATCGCACCCTGTACCGACCAACCGGCCTGTTCAAAACTCGCTTTGGGATCGGAGAGAGGGACAGGTGCCCAATCCCAGGTACCCTCGTCGTTGCGGCGACCTCGTTCGAGGACAAATTCGTTGATCACGAAGTTTGGATCTGCTGGGTTTAGACCAAGTAGACCGTTCGGTTGGTCCGTGGTCGGAGCGGACAAAAGGGCCTCGATCCGAACATGGTGCATGGTGTCCGTGGGTGGCTCGACCTCGACAATGTAAGTATCGCGCTCGGGGCGATCCGGAGATGCCGCCAACGAGCGATCGGGCTCGATTTGAATGGCAGCTTGGCTTTCGGCGGTGGCTTCGATCGGCTTTGCGTGTTGCCACCTGGCCTCGACGGCGGCCGCGTGCGCCTCGCGAGCACTGCTGAGGAACTGATTGGCGAGCTGCCGCTGACCGTCGACCCTCACCAGTTCCGATTGCTGGGCGAAGGTTGGCAAAGAAATGCGGGGTTCGTCATCGTAGCGATCGGCATCCTCGGTTTGGTTGAAGACCGCATAGAAACGATAATAGTCCTCGATCGTGATCGGATCGTATTTGTGCGAGTGGCACTTGGCGCAGCCCATCGTCAATCCCATCCAGACCTGGATCGTGGTATCGATCCGATCCTTGACGGCAGCCACCCGGTACTCCTCGTCGTCGGTCCCTCCCTCGTCGTTGCTGAGAGTGGCTCGATGGAATGCGGTTGCGATCCGTTGATCAAGCGAAGGGCTTTCCAATAGATCGCCCGCGAGTTGTTCGATCGTGAATTGATCGAAAGGCATGTCTCGGTTGAGAGCATCGATCACCCAATCCCGATACGGCCACATGTCTCGTTTGAGGTCTTTTTCGTAGCCTTTGGTATCCGCATAGCGAGCCAGATCGAGCCACATCCTCGCCCAGTGCTCGCCGAACTCCGGACGTCGGAGCAATTCATCGACGAGGTTTACGACAGCCCGATGCCGATCGATATTGGATTCCTGAACAAATCGTTGCACCTGAGTTGCCGATGGTGGCAGGCCGATCACGTCGAGATGGATTCGGCGGACCAGGGTGTAGGGATCGGCGGGGGGCGAAGGCTTGAGATTCTGGGCTTGAAGGGAGGCCAGGACCCACGCGTCGAGGGTGGTGCGCGACCAAGGGTCCGAGCTCGCATCGGGAAGCGGACGCCGCGCGGGAGGCGAGAGCGACCAGTGCGGACCCCAGGCAGCACCTTCGTCAATCCATCGCTTGAGCAATTCCTGTTGCGCCGGAGTCACGGTTTTGCGGGCCGACGGGGGGGGCATGACTTGGTCCGGATCGGCGCTGTTGATCCGTCGCCAGAGCTCGCTTTGCAGAGCGTTTCCGGGCTGGATCATGGAGCGGGCGATCGTTTCGTCATCGAGCCTCAGATCGGCTTGTCGGTGGGCCGGGTCCGGCCCGTGGCAGTGAAAGCAATGCTCGGAGAGGATAGGTCGAATTTGCAGACCAAAGTCGATGCCGGTTGGGGACGCAGTTTGGCCATGGACGGTCGCTTGACAGGCGGCCAGGGAGAGCCCGAGCAAGGCGATCTGCCAACGGGAAGGTTTTTTCGGCAGCGGGGCCTCGGGATTCATGCGCTAATTCTCCAGGGTTTTCCTTCAATTGTAAATCAACGAGGCCGATTTGTATGCCCTGGCGTGTCCGCGTTTGGCCTGGCATTTGCTTAAATGAAGGGCATCGGCAGAGTTGACCTGCCAATACTGGCACCCGAGGAGAGAGTCATGGCGTTTCGCATGGACAAATTAACGATTAAGGCTCAAGAAGCGTTGGTAGGGGCTCAGACGGCCGCGACCACATTTGGCAACCCAGAGATCGAGGGGTTTCATCTGTTGGCAGCGTTGTTGCAGGATCAATCGGGAGTTGTCGTACCGCTCCTGAAGAAGATTGGAGCACCGGTCGACCGAATCCAGTCGACTACCGACAGCGAGATCAAGCGATTCCCGCGGTCCAGTGGAGGCCGGCAACCGGGCATCAGTCCCCATTTGCAGAAGTCGCTCGAGGCGGCCGCATCGGCAGCCGAGGGGATGAAAGACGAATTTGTCAGCACCGAGCATCTGCTGATCGGTCTGTGCCGAGCCGACAAGAATGTGGCTGAGTTGCTCAAGTTGCTCGGAGTGACGGAGAAGGAAATCCTCGCAGGCTTGCAAACGGTGCGAGGCAGTGCGCGAGTGACCGATCAAAATCCCGAAGGAAAATTTCAAGCCCTCGAAAAATACGGCGTCGACCTTGTTGCCCTAGCGGCCAAAAACAAACTCGACCCGGTCATCGGCCGAGACAGTGAAATCCGCCGCGTGATTCAAGTTCTGTCGCGGCGAACGAAGAACAATCCTGTCTTGATCGGCGAACCAGGGGTTGGGAAGACCGCGATCGCCGAAGGGCTTGCCCAACGCATTGTGCAAGGAGACGTCCCTCAATCGCTGAAAAATCGTCGCGTCATCGCGCTCGATATGGGTGGCTTAGTGGCCGGTACCAAGTTCCGAGGGGAGTTCGAAGAGCGGCTCAAGGCTGTGATCCGCGAAGTCAAGGATGCCGAAGGTGAGGTTATTCTGTTCATTGACGAATTGCACACCGTGATCGGAGCAGGATCAGCCGAAGGGTCGAGCGATGCTGCCCAGTTGCTGAAACCGGAACTGGCCCGCGGCCAATTGCGATGCATCGGCGCGACAACGCTCGATGAGTATCGCAAGCACATCGAGAAAGACGCTGCCTTGGAACGACGGTTTCAGCCCGTGTACGTCGGCGAACCTTCGGTCGAGGATACGATCACGATCCTTCGCGGACTCAAGCCCCGGTACGAGGTCCATCATGGGGTCAAGATCCGGGATGCCGCATTGGTCGAAGCGGCCAAGTTGTCGCATCGCTACATCGCCGATCGATTCCTTCCTGACAAGGCGATCGACTTAGTCGACGAGGCCGCTGCGCGGCTCGCGATGGAACGGGACAGCGTTCCCGCCGAAATCGATTCGTTGCAACGGCGATTGCGACAGCTCGAACTCGCGCAGCGCCAGCTCAAGGAAGAGACCGACGAGGAAATCGACGAAGCTCTCGAAGGGATCGAGAACGAAATGGCCCAAGTGCAGCGCGAGTTGGCCAGTTTGCGCGAGCAGTGGGAGTCCGAAAAACTCGGTCTGTCCGATGTAAAATCGGTTCGGCGATCGCTCGATCAAGTCGAGGCGGATTTCCGAAACTTGGAAACGAGCATCAAAGACAAACAATCCTCAGGCATCGGCGTCAACGAAGTCGACTATCAAAAGTTGTTCGAGCTGGACCAAAAGCGACGCAAGCTGCGCGAGCAAGTCGAACAAGAAGATGAGAGCGACAGCAAGCAAGAGACCGAACATCATAAGTTGTTGCGTACCGAGGTAACCGCCGACGAAATCGCTACGGTTGTCAGCGCATGGACCGGAGTTCCCGTGTCGCGGATGCTCGAGTCCGAGCGAAACAAGCTCCTCGTCATGGAAGAGCGATTGCATCAGCGAGTCGTGGGGCAAGACAATGCGGTTGAAGCGATCAGCAACGCAGTGCGTCGCAGCCGCAGCGGGCTGGGGGACCCCAACCGACCGATCGGATCCTTCCTGTTCCTGGGACCGACCGGGGTTGGCAAGACCGAATTGTGCAAGGCGCTTGCAGAGGTCATGTTCGATGACGAGAACGCGATGGTGCGAATCGACATGAGCGAATTCATGGAACGGCACACCGTGTCGCGATTGGTCGGGGCTCCTCCGGGATACGTCGGCTACGAGGAAGGTGGACAATTGACCGAGGCCGTGCGCCGTCGACCGTACAGCGTCGTGTTGCTCGATGAAATCGAAAAGGCACACAACGACGTATTCAACATTCTCTTGCAGCTGCTAGACGATGGGCGATTGACCGATGGCCAGAATCGGACGGTCGACTTTACCAATACGATTGTGGTTATGACCAGCAACGTCGGCAGCCAATTGATTCAGCGGGTGGCGGACGAAGGTGGCGGGAGCGAAGAGATGCACCAGGCGATCCAAGATTCGCTCAAGGCGAGATTCCTCCCCGAGTTCTTGAATCGAATCGACGATATCATCGTGTTCGAACCTCTGCAACGCGAGCAGATCGACAAGATTGTGAGCCTGCAACTCAAACGTCTCGAAAAGCAGTTGGCAGAGAACCATTACCGTCTGACGGTTACCGAGAGGGCGATCGCGGCCATCGGCACCGAGGGATACGATCCGGTGTATGGGGCTCGTCCACTCAAGCGGGTGATTCAGAAGCGGCTGCAGAACCCGATCGCGACCGAGTTGCTGCGGCAGGATGACACGCATGGCGGAAGCATCCATGTCGACTTCGCGAACGACGAGTTCCAGATCCAGACTCTGCCCAGCTAGTGCACGTGCATCTGGCGGAGACGAGCGAGACCATCGAGCAGGGGGCGTTGCTTTCCGTTTGGGGCAATCAAGCCTGCGTTGGGGAAAGGGTGCTCGTAGGCGTCGGCCCCTTGATTCCAGATGATCCCATGCACGGTTCCCTTGGCCATGAGCATTTGAACGATTTCCATCCCGTTGGCGGGCATTCGCTCAACGGCCTGGACCATCACCGTTTCCTCGGAATCCCGCTGCGGCTCGGGGAAAGTGAGCGGCAGTGGATGCTTCCAAGTGGAGACGACTTGCGACTTCGAAATCGCTTCGGGATCGAGTTGCGAAGAGGCAGGGGTTGTTAAGATCCCCATCAGCGGCAATCCGAGGATGTTCCAGTGATCGATCAGATCGGAGATATCGACGAGATCGCGCGGGAGCGAGCCGTGCGGCCAGCAGTTCAGGTTCAATTCAAGGGCCAATCCGGAGAGGCCGAGGTCCAGTCGGATTAATGCATCGGCAAAGTGGAGGGGGCTGATCCCATCGGAGCGCTGGGCCAGAAACTCTGCCCACGGGGTATCGATGTTGACGATGACCGGTGTTTTCGGATCGAGGGTTCGCACCGTCTGAATCAAGCCGACCGCCAGTTGGATGGTTTGTTCGTCAGTCAGCCCAAGGGAATTGGAAGAGTTGAGTCCTCCGCCAGCAGACCAAAGATGGACTTGTCCTCGGTAACGAGTCACCATCTTCGCAGCATGCTCGCACGTGGCTCGATGCAATGATTCAAAGTCGCTGAACAAGTAGAACCACTTTGGGATCGCATGTTGCTGGAGATTCAGCAACGGGCCCGCGAATATTCGGAGTGAATTTTCGCGCGCCCATTGCATTTGGGCATCGATCCTCGCCAGGACTTCGGCGGAATCCTTCCCTTCGATCTGTCCCATCTCCATCGAGACATTCATGGTGTTCATTACCGGCAGGAGGGCGCTGGCTTCCTGCTGCCACGTCGGCGACGGGTTCACGCGAACCCCCATCAACGTGCTGAGACGGGATTCGAATTGATGCCTCGCTTGCAAGGACTGCGAGATGAACGCGCGGGCCAGTGGCTTGGAAGCAGCGATGGCGAGGTCGATCGACTGCTGAGCTTGGGCGCAGAGAACGTCCGGAGCCTCGGTCGAAAGCACCGCTTGGATAAAGGCCGATATCGATTGATCGATGAGGAAATTGAAGGCGTCCGGTAGTTTCAATGCCACCTTTTGCCAATCCAGTCCTCGCCCTCGCACGCGATGCAAGGTTCCGCGGGCCAGTTCCAATTGAAGCCAATAGGGTTGGTCCGAGCATCGCAGAGATCCGGTGGTCAACAGCAACGGACCGTATTCCTTGGTAGGCCAGACAATCGACAGTTTGCCAGACTCGTTGACCGCTCGATCGATGACCAAACAATCATCCTCGATCCGATTGCGACCGGACCATGGAATTCCTTCCAGTCCGGAAACGTAGGCCGTGCTCCAAATTTGCGGATCGTATTCCATGGAATTCGGAATTCGAAATCGCATCTGGCCCATTTACTTCCAACCTGTTCCGCTGTTTCACCACTCCACCTGCGGGAAAAGCCCCCGGTGAGAAGAGCGAAAGTGTAATGGAAACTGCGATTGGCATCAATTTGACCTGGGAGAGCGTGCTTGGAACCCCTCGCATGACGGTTGCCTGCTGGCTCGCATTGCTGGAGTTCTGCGGACAAGAGGGGTATACTGCCGACCCAGATCGGTTCGGCCCGCAGCGCGGGTAGCTGCCGGATCGGTGATCGCATTCGTTGGATTCACGATGAAACGACATGGAAACCGCTATTGAAATCGCTGATCTGACCGTTGCGTACCATCGCAAGCCTGTCCTGTGGGAGATCAGTCTGGCGATCCCAAAAGGAGCTTTGGTCGGGATCGTTGGACCAAATGGCGCCGGGAAGAGCACGCTCATGAAGGCGATGGTGGGGTTGGTCCCGCAAGTCTCCGGCCAAATTCGGATTTTTGACGGTGGCGTGACCGAGAGCCGATCCCGGGTCGCCTATGTGCCACAGCGAGAGAGCGTGGATTGGGATTTTCCCGCATCGGTTCTCGATCTGGTCATGATGGGATTGTATCGGGAGGCAGGCTGGTTCTGGCCGCTGAAAGCAGACCATCGGAAACGAGCCCTGCAAGCCATGGAGCAGGTGGGAATCGCGGACCTGGCTTCACGCCAGATCAGTCAACTGTCGGGCGGCCAGCAGCAGCGAGCGTTTCTGGCTCGTGCCTTGGTTCAGCAAGCCGACCTGTATCTGCTGGACGAGCCGTTCGCAGCGGTCGATGCGGCGACGGAACAATCCATCATGGATCTGCTCCGCAAGTTGCAGTCGGAAGGGAAAACCGTGCTCGTCGTTCATCACGACTTGCACACCGTACCCCTTTACTTCAATTACGTCGTGCTGATCAACGTACGAGCTGTCGCGTGGGGCCGCACGGCGGAAACATTCACGACAGAAAATTTAAAACGGACGTATGGCGGCCGATTGACTATCCTGGATCAAGTGACTGAGGCGATGCGCCGCAGCGTGGTTCAGTAGATCAAGACCATCGCCGGACGGGCGGTGGACCTAAAACCGAACACCGCCACCGATGTTGATAAAGAAGTTGGGAGAATCGTCGCTGAGTCCCCAGCCGAATCGGGAGCCGACTTCGAGATTTTCATGGACCAGATAGTGAGCGCCGGGACTGATGAAGTGCTGCGCGGTTTCCCGTTCGCGGCCGTCGCTGAAAATTCCAAAATACTCGATGTGGGCTTTCCATCGTTCACCGACGGGGAACTTGATCACCGACGACGGCGCCCAAATGCGAAAGTCATCTTCCTCAAAAGATCCTGTATTGTATCGGATCGCTTGATCGAAAACCCAACGGTTCGCAAACGTCCAGCCGCCCACGTAGGTAACCCCTAGATCCGTCGAATTCGATTCACCAGCGACCGGGGTGAACCCCGCCACGATGATTGCGCTTTTCGGGATCCAGCCGGATTGGTTAGAGACTCCGTACTTGAGACCATAACTGACGCTCGTCTCTTCCTCGAGTTTTGGCTCATCGGGCAAAACATCTGGAATGTTTCCGGAAACGGGATTCCCTGCACCGCCGATTTCGTAGTTGGTACCAAACCGCAATTCCAAACGTTCCGTGATCCCCCGTCGGACGAGGAGCTCTGGCAAACTATGGGTTTCGTAGACGCGACGATTGTCGATGAACGTGTAGGCGGACTCAAAAATCCAACGACCCTGGCCGACGAGCGACGTCGCGGGCGTGAAAGAATCCCGATCGGTTTCAATTTCTTCGGTGGACCACGCCGAACCTTCGTCGCGGCGGAGCGGTTCGATTTCCTGGGCCGTACCCATCGGGCCGAAACTGAGACTCAACAACCCTACCCCGATCCAGCCAGCTCCAAGAATTCCGTTTCGCATCTCGCGACTCCCTCCGCTCTCCTGCATCACCACGACGTGCTCGTATCGGTATCGACTTCGAAGCTGCGGCAGGTCACCCCGCTTTGCCAGTTGCCGGTTGTAGCGTCCGAGATCTCGTGCCCCTCGCACTGCATGTTTGCTAGCAAACGTGCAGTGCGAGGGGATTAGGGAGTTTAGCCGCGGGCCGCGGGCAACTGGGCTAGGATCGCTTGGTATTGTTCGAGCAGTTTCCGAGCTTGCGGGTTGTCGGGCGCGTTTTTCAAGGCGGCCTGCTGCTCGAGGACCGCACGTTCCAGGAGTTTGCGAGCCTCCGGGGCATTCTTATCTTCGATGGACATCATCGCCAAGTCGTTCAGCACGGCCGCGATACCGCTTTGGTAGGCTGGATCGGGATTGAAGCGACTGATGTTCTCAAGCGCCTGGATCGACTGCTGGAATGACGCGCGGGCTTGCTCCCTTTGACCTTCTGTTCGCTGAGCGTGTCCCAGACTGTTTCGAGCGGATGCAAGATCGTACCAGAACCGAAAATTCCCTGGATCCTGTTTGACGAGTTGCTCCGTGTATTCAGCGGCTTTCGCGAAACACATCGCCGAGTTTGAGGTTTCCCCGAGACGATTCGCATTGAAGCCTCGTGCGAGGAAGCACTGGGCCAGTTGGTATTCGTCGGCAATCGAATTGTTGGAATCGCTTTGGGCCGATTTCGCCATGGTGATGGCGGAATCGATCAAGCGGCGAGAGAGTTCCGGATGGGTGGTTTGGAGGTTGGCGTTTTCCAGGAGAGACGCGATGAGTTTTCGGTTCCACGAGGGAGTGGGAGATGGCGCGGATTTAGGATCCTTAGGCGGGGGCTGCACGAGTGGCAAGACGCTCTGCAATTCTTTCTCGGCGAGAGCGTAGGACCCGAGTTGTACGAGAGCGATCGCGAAATCCAAGCGTAGGAGGGCTTCGAGCGACGCTCGCGAGGAAGGATCGCGGAGCGAACCTTTTGGAAACCTACTTGCCGACGAATCGAGGAAGGACTTCAGTTCCTTCGCCGCAGGTTCCAGGAGTCCAAGTCGCAATCGAAGGCTGGCGATGTCGTGATGAACGAGGAAGAGATCCTCTGGACTGGCAAGCGCGTCACCCTCAGATGCCCATCGAGCGATTTTTTCCTTGGCAACTTCGTATTCCTCCAAGGCCTTTTGAGGGGTCAGGGAGGGTTCCTTGAGGTTGGCAACTTTTCGCTGAATACTTCCTGCTTGGGATCGAAAAACAGCGCTCTGCTGTGCCTGCTCGAGGAGCGATTCGAGGAAGGTGGCGTAGGTCTGCTGGATTCCTTTTTGGAGCGGTTCCGATCCTGGCCTGAGTCGCAGTTGCTCCATGAGTGGCGAAGTCAATTCATCCAGCGCTTTGTCGGAGGATCGCAACTGGTGGTTCGCGTTCGCGATCTGCATTTGCAAGAACAAATTGTGCGAGGCAAACCAACACGCACTTGGGGTCAAAACGGTGACTGCGAGTAGGAGTGTGGTCCAGGCAAACAGCGCGAATCGGGGGTTGCGGCGAACGAAGCGGGACAGGGATTGGCTTATCCCCTCCTCTCGCGCTAACGCGCGTCGATTTGCGAGGAATCGCCGCAAGTCTTCGGCGAACAACAGTGCCGACGAATAACGTTCCTCGGGGTACTTCGAGATCGCCTTTGCCAAAACATGCTCGAGTGTTTTGGGAATAGCCGAATTGCGACCTCGGGCCGAAGGCGGAGCCTGCATCTTGATCTGCTTGAGGATCCCTATACGGTCATCGGCGTCGACTGCTGGATGCAGGGTGAGCAGTTCGTACAACGTAACACCCAACGAGTAGATGTCGGTTCGATGATCGATCCATTCCGAATTTCCCGATGTTTGTTCAGGGCTCATATACCGCGGTGTTCCCATGACGTCACCGGGAGCTGTCAAGCCGGCGTTTCCAACCACCATCGCCAAGCCGAAGTCGGTGATCCAGAGGTTTCCGTGTCGATCGATGAGCAGGTTCGACGGTTTGATATCGCGGTGGATGATGCCGTGTTGGTGCGCGAAGTGAAGCGCCTCGGCGGCTTGTGCGATCAACTCGACCGATGCCCGAACATATTTAAGATCTTGGATAGCCCGCACCCCTTGTTTGCCCTTTGTTTCATTGGGCTTTGGTGCCGGCACGTCCTTCATGTCGAAGCGAGTTAGTCTTCCGAAGAATTTTCGAGCGAGCGTTGCTTGGGCTGCATTCCCTGCATGTTCCGCCGCGGATGTGGGTTCATCGTATTTTTCGTCGCTCGCGATTTGGTCGAACGCAAGTTGCCGAATTTGTTGCAGCTTCCCCATAGCATCTTCCACAGAGATCCCCTCGACGAGGGGCATGCTGTAGTAATAGGTGCCGTTTTCGTTTCCGACCGAATGCACCGAAACGATGTTCGGGTGGCTCAGTTGCGCGGCTGCCTGGGCTTCGTTTTGGAAACGGGCGATCTGTTTGCAGTCCCAGGCTGCGGCATTCGAAAGGATCTTGAGAGCAACAATTCGATCCAGGGATATTTGTCTCGCTTTGAAGACTATCCCCATGCCACCGCGACCGATCTCTTCGATCAGTTCGAAATCACCGAGCTTCTTGATCCTGCCAGGATCGAATTCATGACGGTTTGTTTCCTCGCTGACCCGGGAGCGTTCGATTTTCGCCTCGCGGTAGCGATCCTGGCTAACTACCGGCGCCGCTTGCTGGGGCGTGTGCCCCTTGAGCACATGCGATATCTCTGGAAATTCTTCGCACACCCGATCGATGTCGATATTTTCCCCGCGTTCGAGCAAGTTCAAATACATCTCGAGCGATTCCGTCAATCGCTTTTGACGTTCTTCGGATAGTGCGGCTGTAGCTTCGTTGATGGCTGTCGTCATGTGGTCAACGATCTCCTGGATTGCAGGTAGAGTCTAGGAAGAGTGGGTGCGATAAGCGTGATCAATTTGCTCTCGTAAGTGCTCAGGGGCGAAGCGGATCTTCGCACCCCCTGCAAAGTGGCGAACCTGGTTGCGACCGCCGTGCTTGCAGGCATACAGCGCTTCATCGGCTTTTTCGAACAGATCTTTGGGATCCGTCGCGTCGAGTTGGGACGTAGCGATTCCGATCGATGCGGTGGCTTGCAAAACCGAATCGAGATGTTCGACTCGAATCTGTTCCAGCCTGGTGCGGAGTCGTTCCATGGTCTGCATCGCGACATCGGGTTCGGTGTTGGGAAACAGAATGCAAAACTCCTCCCCACCGTACCGAAATGCCATCGTATTGGTTTCGTTCCTAATCGTTTCCACGATCAAGCGTCCAACTTGTTGCAGCATCGCGTATCCGGCCG
>Ga0315901_10004619_pt1 | contig 17071 bp, 14 predicted proteins | sample LakEriMetagenome_10_FD_203761 | JGI IMG/M metagenome (GOLD analysis project Ga0315901, IMG submission 203761) | Freshwater fungal communities from buoy surface, Lake Erie, Ohio, United States - Buoy 2 MA116 | ecosystem: Environmental > Aquatic > Freshwater > Lake | place: USA: Lake Erie, Ohio...
AATGTTATTCGCATTGAATCTGCTCCCGCAGACGTCACACTATTTATCAGTCCGGAGCTGCCGGATCTTGACCCGGCCAGGCCCATCCGCATCGTCGAAGGCCGAAAAGATCGGCGAATCGACTATCAGCCGTCAGTCGCTCACATGCTCGAACGACTCTATCAGACCGGCGATCGTCGTCGACTGTGTTACATGAGAATCGATCCTGCCGAACGCTGAGAATTCTTGCTCCAGTCGAACTGCCGCCTGTGAAATCAGCAAACAGCCGGCACAATTATTGCTATCGAAACCCATGGAATCTGTTGGCTGCTCAGAATGCTGGCGATTGCATGAACCAACCCTGCACGCAATTCAGGCACCTTGTCTGAAATATCAGCAATCACTGGGCACAAGCCAATTCACAACTCAGGCAACGAGGCCGTCAGCGTGACTCAGACTGCGCCCAACTACGATGAACTTTTGACTCAGTCCGGCGTACCGAGACACTCGGCACTGTCTGAATGTCTGGCTGCACTGTCCGCCGATGTGCTGGCCGAAAGACAGAAACTGGCTGAGGAAGAACTGCTCGAGAAAGGCATCACTTTCGCCGTGTATGGCCATGATGCCGGGACAGAGAAGATCTGGCCCTTTGACGTTGTGCCCCGACCGATCCCTGCTCACGAATGGCAGCAGATTGAGTCCGGACTGAAGCAGCGAATCAAGGCGCTGAATCTGTTCCTTGATGATGTTTACAACGACGGACGAATTCTGCGCGACGGAGTCGTTCCCGAAGCGTTGATCCGCACCGCCAAAACGTATCGCCCCGAATGTCAGGGCTTCAGACCGCCCGGTGGTGTCTGGACGCACGTCACCGGCACAGACCTCGTCCGACATCATGATGGCACACTGTATGTCCTGGAAGACAACCTGCGGTGTCCTTCAGGTGTCAGTTATGTCCTGGAAAACCGCGAGATCATGAAGCGAGTTCTTCCCGAGGTATTTGAGGGGTCGGTCATCGCACCAATCGATGACTACCCGGAACGCCTGCTCGAAAAATTGCTCAGTACTGCCCCCGCTGATGCTGAACACCCAACCGCTGTCGTGCTGACCCCGGGAATCTACAATTCTGCCTACTTCGAACACTCCTTTCTCGCCCAGCAGATGGGAATTGAGCTGGTGACAGGTCCGGATCTGTTCGTTGATCGCGACGACACGGTCTGGATGAAGACAACTCGCGGACCGCAGCGAGTTGATGTGATCTACCGACGCATTGACGACGATTTCCTTGACCCGGAAGTCTTTCGTCCGGACAGCATGCTGGGCGTGCCGGGCCTGATGCGTGCCTTCAGGGCGGGGAGGGTGACCCTTGCAAATGCTCCAGGAACCGGCGTCGCCGACGACAAGGCTGTTTATCAGTACGTTCCCGACATTATTCGTTACTACCTCTCTGAAGAGCCGATTCTGAGCAACGTTCCAACCTACCTCTGCTCAGATCCCAAACAATGTGCGCATGTACTCGAAAACCTCGCCAGTCTGGTGGTGAAGCCCACCAATGAATCGGGTGGATACGGCATTCTTATGGGACCGGTGGCTTCTCAGGATGAGCGTGATCGGTGTGCTGAATCGATTCGTCGCGATCCGCGCAACTACATCGCCCAGCCGATGCTGACGCTGTCCACAGTGCCCACAGTCATCAATGGACGACTGGCTCCCCGGCATGTGGACCTGCGACCTTTTATTCTGTTTGGTGAGCAGACTTTTGTACTTCCCGGGGGTCTGACGCGAGTCGCGCTCAGGGAAGGTTCCATGATCGTCAATTCCTCTCAGGGCGGCGGCAGCAAGGACACGTGGGTGCTGCAGCAAAACTGACCCGCATACTGAGATTCATTTCCCTGACCTGATGGCCGATTCCCATGCTGTGCCGAGTTGCAGATTCCCTGTTCTGGATGAGCCGCTATTTGGAGCGTGCTGAGAATCAGGCACGATTCATCGATGTCACCTCCAGCATCGCCCTCGGCTACCGTGGCAGCGAACAGGCGCTGTGGTCATCGCTGTTGCATGCCGGCGGTGATGCCGAGGCATTTTTGCAGCGTTACGCTGCCCCCACACGCGAAAACATCATCAATTATCTGCTGTTTGATCGCCGCAATCTGAATTCCGTGGTCAGCTGCCTGACAGCCGCCCGCGAAAATGCGCGATCCGTTCGAGAAACGTTGACCGCTCCGCTGTGGGAGGCCGTAAATCGCTTCTATCTCCGAGTCCGAACGGATGCGGCTCAACAACCTCGTATTCTCAAGCAGCCCCATCAATTCCTTGAACGAATCAAACGCTCCGCCCACCAGGTTCTGGGCGTCCGTGAGGCCACGTGGTCTCACGAAGACGCATGGCACTTCTCATCGCTCGGCTACCAGTTGGAACGAGCCGACAAGACATCACGAATTTTGGACGTTCGCTACTTCCTGCTGCTGCCCATGATCCATACGGGCAGCGAACAACTGGATGTCGTCCAGTGGGCGGCGCTGCTGGAATCCACGGGAGCCCTGCAGATGTATCGACGAACCTGGGGGCCCATTCAGCCGGCACGGGTCGTGGACTTCCTGGTCCTCAGCCCGACCTTTCCACGTTCACTGAGGTTCTGCATTAACGCCGCCGAAGCCACGCTGCGAGCCATCAGCGGAAATACCACAACCGAGCCTCAGAATGAGGCTGAAGCACTGGTCTCAGAAACTTCACAACGACTGGCATCTCTGAAGGCTGAAGACATCATGACAACCGGTCTGCACCCGTTCATCGACCAGTTCCAGACGACACTCAACGGGATCGGTGCGGCCATTTCCGGAACCTACTTCCAGATTCCCACACCCGCCTGAACCACAACTCTACTGCCTCACCAGAACCTCATCCAGATTCAGCAGCGCCAGGCAGACAGCAGTCCATGCTGCGTGTTCAACTTCGCCGATGGTGCTGCTGCGGGGGGCTGCCCCCGTGGTCAGCAGGACTTTTGCAGCCTCCGGATCTGCCTCATAAAGACTCTGCTGCCGCTGCAGCAGACGTCGCAGAACTGTCAGATCCGCCGCACTCGGAACCCGTCCCGCAACACGGCGAAAAGCTGCTGTCAGCCGACTGTCGGTATCAGCCGTTTCCAGCAGACAGCGTTCAGCCAGCACCCGAGCAGCCTCGACCCACGTCGGATCATTCAAAGTCGTCAGTGCGTGCAGCGGAGTGCTCGTGGGCGTCTGCCGCACTCGACAAGCCTGTCGATTTGACGTATCAAAGATATTCGCCGGACCGACCGTGCGGCGCCAGAACGTATACAGACTGCGACGATACAGGTCTGCCCCGGACGACGACGGATATGTGAAATCCCGCTCCTTCGTAATCGCCAGCGACTCCCAGATACCATCAGGCTGATACGGATAAACTGGCGGACCACCGATCCGCACCTCCAAAAGACCTGCCGCAGCCAGCGCCCAGTCACGAAGAATCATCGCAGGCATCCGAAAACGGCTGGCACGGGCCAGCAGGCGGTTTTCCGGATCCCGCTGGTACAGCTCCGGTGTGACACGTGAAGACTGCCGATAGGTCGCACTGGTGACAATCAGCTTGTGCATCTCCTTCATGCTCCAGCCGCGCAGCGGAAACTCAGTCGCCAGCCAGTCCAGCAGTGGCAAATGTTCAGGATACTCACTCTGGACTCCGAGATCTTCAGATGTCCGCACCAGCCCCGTCCCGAAAAAATACTGCCACATGCGGTTGACCTGCACACGGGCCGTCAGCGGGTGCTGCCCCGAAACCAGCCAGCGAGCAAATCCCAGACGATTGCGAGGAGCGTCAGCAGGCAACGGAGGCAGAAATGCCGGTGTAGAAAACTCCACCTTTTCTCCCGGCGTCAGATACTCACCACGATTCAGGATACGAGTTTCGCGGGGTTGAGCATCACTCATAATCATCACCCGAGGCAGCTGGTCGGCTCGAAATTCAGCCAGTCGCCGCATCGCATCCTCACGCTGCCCAATTGCCGGCACACGCTCCTTCAGAGTCGGCAGAACCTTCTGATCAAACAGCTTCCGCAGCTCGGACTGCACCGCAGAATCTTCCTCCGTACTCCGCTCACCGGCCGACTTTGACAACAGCAGTTTCAAAGGCTCCGGAAGCACCTCGCCACCAGGCAGCGTACCTGCAGTCCGGACTTGCTGCTGCCACATGTCAAAATCCGGCGCCGTCGCTGCGCGTACCTGCTCCTCTGCAGCATTTACCACCGCCTGCAACTCTGCCTGGCGCTGCAGCCACGATTCGTTCGGCAGTTCCAGAAACGGAGCAGCCACACGAATGCGGGACGAAAAGTACTGCGGAGTTCCCGACTCAGGCACCCGATTGAATCCGTCCAGCAGACTGTAATAGTCCCGCATGGTCAGTGGATCATACTTGTGATCGTGACACTGGGCACAATTCATCGTTAACCCCAGCCAGGTCGTGGCGGTGGTTTCCATACGATCGAACAGAATCACCCAGCGCTGCTCCTCCGGAATCGCACCACCCTCGCCATTCAGCAGATGATTCCGATTGAATCCGCTCGCAATCTTCTGCTCATTCGTCGCATCAGGCAGCAGATCACCAGCCAGCTGCCAGATCGTCAATTGATCAAACGGCAGATCCTGATTCAGCGCACTCACCAGCCAGTCGCGCCAGATCCACTGCCACGTGTCTCCGTCCTGCTGAAATCCATTGCTGTCCGCATAACGAGCCGCATCCAGCCACGGCAGAGCCATCCGCTCTCCATAATGCGGACTGGTCAGCAGTCGATCCACAAGTCGCTCATAGGCCAGCGGATCCGTACTGGCCACAAAGGCATCCACTTCCTGAGGAGTGGGAGGCAGGCCCGTCAGATCGATAAACAGACGTCGAATCAGAACAGCACGATCAGCCTCGGAGGCCGGCTGCAGACCCTCAGCCTCCAGCCGACTCAGCACAAAACTGTCGATTGGATTCCGCACCCACGCAGCGTTACGGACGCGGGGTTCCATTGGACGCTGCGGAGTCTCGAAAGCCCAGTGAGTACTGTATTTGGCACCCTGTCCAATCCACTGCTGCAGCTTCTGCTTCTGCTGGTCCGTAAGTACCCTGCCAGAATTCGGCGGAGGCATCTGAAGGTCTGCATCGCTGCTGTAAACGCGCTGCAGCAGGACACTTGCGGATGTGTCAAAAGGCACAATCGCCTGACTGTCCACTGCAGCATCACGCTGGTCCAGCCGCAGATCTCCCTGCCGCTTGTTTCCGTCCTGCCCGTGACAGTAAAAACAGTTCTCTGCCAGAATCGGACGTATTTCACGATTGAAATCAATCTCAGCGTCATCGCTGCGAACCTGCGATGATGCCAACAGACTGATCCAGACCAGACCAGTCAATGCCACTGTATGCCTGCGAATCATTTTCGCCCCCATCACTTCAGACGGATCGACAGCTCATCAGGTTCCGCCGGAACAACGATTGACGCACTGTCGAATTTCGGTGGCCCCAGAGCACCCCGAGCATTGCGACTGAAACCGTAGGGTTCTACCGGGATCCCCAGCAGATTCTTCGAAAGCCTGCCATTTCCATCAATGTCCTGAAACACAGCCACAGCCTGCGGCTCACCCGCCCGCAGTCGCAACTCAACCGTCATGCGATCTCCCCGAACTTCCAGACGCTGCGTCTGCTCCGCCCGATCCGTATTTGGAAAACCTGCTGCACCCCCGAAAACTGCCACGCAGAGGTGCCCCGCGTCGGCTCGCAAACCACTGATTTCAAACACCACCGCAGAATCCGACTTTGTCGGCTCATTTCGCACAGCAGACACCGTGACAACCTCTGCCCTCCCTGCCACTCCTTCAACCAATGGCACTGCTGTAACTGCCGAAGATGCCGTTTCCGCAGTCGACAGTACACTCCACAGCAACAGCGGAGCCAGAATTCCCGCCAACGGCACCAGCCGAACGGGGCCTGACGGCTGCGACACGCTGCGAACGATTCCTCCCTGAACCATGATACTCTCCGTTACAGGCCTCGTCTCCAGCGACCGCTCAACAGCAGCGTGGCCAGTGACATCACCAACGAACTTCCCAGCAGCACAGTCACCTCCGGCCGCAGACTCTCAATCGGCGACTGAAACCAGAATACCTTCTGGAAGCCATCCAGCGCCCACGCGTTGAATGTCCACCTGCCGAGCTCCTTCATCCGATCACTCATCACGAATCGGGGAATCATGCTCCCGCCCATCGCCGACATGCTGAGAATGATCACTGTCGCCGTTCCCTGCAGCTGCGATCGCGTCCGACAAATGGTCGCCATCAGCATGGCAAAGCTGGCCGTGGCCGCCGAAGTGCTGCCAGCCATCACCAGAAATCCATCGAGGTGCTGCCACAAATGGATGCGAAATACCGCCTCAGCGAAGACGAACATCACGGACAACTGCAGACAGCCCATCAGAAAGATACCCAGCCACTTACCCGCCACGATCTGCAGCAGCCCGGCCTCACTGACAAGAATGCGATCAAGCGTTCCGGATTCCGCTTCCTCCAGCATCGTCGCCGCATGCCCCGTGCAGGCGAACAGCAAAAACAACACGGCAATCCCCGCTGCGTACATCGCGATACGAGGATTCTGCTGGTCCGCAGCCTGCGGATTATCGACAGAAATCTGTGGCTCAGGCCCGGCCGTCAGCAGCGTCTCGGGATCCGGATCAGCGGCCTCCGAGAAAGTCCCGGGGGCCGGATCGGTCGGCGGATCCAGCACCGAAGCCGGCTGGTCCGCAGACACAGGAGCCAGACCGGGTTCAACTGACGGTGGAGCTCCGGAACCTGCAAACACAGTACGAGGAGAAATCGGCTCTCTGAAGAAAGCTCCCTGCCCGGCAGATTCTTCCACAGCTGGCAGCAAACGTTCCTTTGCTGCTGACCTGACTGACTCCTGCAACTGCTCCACCACACCCTCAACCCGCTGCACAGCGTAGTATTCTTCCAGAATCGCCCGCACCATCGCCACCGCCATGGCATTCTGACCGTCCGTCACAAGCCGCACCCGGAACCGATCTTCCTCAGCAGGCGAAAAATCCGCTGACAGCAGCAGCAGCAGGTCGTATCGACTGGAATTCTGAGCCTCCAGAATCACTCGTTCCTGCCGGCCGGACTCCGTCGGCAGTCCCCCCAGATCCGTGCAAATCAAAGATGTGTTCTGCTGCAGTTCCGCCTGCAGGTCCGCCGCAGCCACATTATCACCCGGCAGCAACAACCCCAGTCGCACCGGCTTTTCAGTGCCCGCCGCGATCCCCTGACTGAAAATCATCGCAAAGATGCTGAAAAACAGCACTGGCATCACAAAGACCAGCAGCAATTCCAACGGGTTATTCCGCAGCCGCAGGTATGCAATGCGCAGGAAGGTCAGGATCATTCCCGCAGACTCCTTCCCGTCAATGCCAGAAAGACATCCTGCAGACCGAAACTGCGCACGTTGATGGCCTGCGGCGGCTCAGGCAGCCCCTGCAGCACCTCCAGCACTGCCGGCAGCTGCTGCATGCTGGCCAGTCGGCAGACAGCCGTCAGTCGCTGCTCATCAAACTCAAAATTCCGCAACTCCACAACACACGGGTGCTGAAATGAAAGCTCCACACGGTGCGGTAATCCCAGACTCGAAGCCACCAGCTGCGGCAGACGGCCATCAGCCACAATCTGGCCATGATCCATCACCACAATTCTGTCGCAGCGAGTTTCCACTTCTTCAAGCTGATGCGTCGTGAGCAGCACCGCCGTTCCGGCAGCAGTCAGCTCCTGCATCATTGCATAAATCCGCTCACGACTCTGCGGATCCACCCCCACTGTCGGTTCGTCCAGCAGCAGCACCGCCGGACGGTGCAGCACACTGCAGGCAATATTCAGCCGGCGCTGCATTCCACCGGACAGGGTTCTCGCCAGGCTGCGACGACGGTCCTGCAGGGCCGACCATTCCAGCACTTCATCAATTCGCTGCTGCAGAGCAGCCCCCCGCACACCCTCCAGTCGCCCGAACACCTCCAGATTTTGCTGCACTGTCAGATCCGGATAGACGGCCAGATTCTGTGGCACCAGCCCCGGACGGGAGGCTCGGGAACCCCGAAAACTGTCGGGAATCCTCAGTGTTATGCTCCCCTCATCCGGCTTCAGCAGCCCGCAGATGCAGCGGATCATCGTGGTTTTTCCGGCACCGTTCGGGCCGAAAAAACCCAGCAATTCCCCCGGAAACAACTGCAGCGAGATTCCCTGCAGCGCAGCCCTCCCTCGGTACGATTTCCGCACCGCCTGCAATGTCAGAATGGGCTGATGTTCCTGAGTCATGAAGACAGAGTTTCGTAACTTCGCTGCCGCCACTGCACCGTTCGACCGCGTTTCTGATCCACCCAGGCGGTCCACTGAATCGCCAGAAACAGCACAACCGCCACCGGATGCAGCAGGGCACCCAACCACGCCCGATCATAGCGCAGGCAGCAGATCACCCGTGGAAGGTAACCGGAAAACAACGCGATTGCCACCGGCCCCGTCAGGGCCTCCGGCAACAGCCCCACCGCTCCGGCGATCATCAGGATTGGTGGAAATACAAACACAGCAGCCATCACCACCGTGATCATCGGCAACGCCGGCCAGCGAGCAAATCCCTCCGTTGCGTTTTTCAGCAAACCCTGCCAGGTCTCACTCAGCGATTGATACATCCGGCACGTTGCCAGATCTGCTGCATCGAAAATGTCCGTCTTCAGACCAGCACGCCGATACAACCTGGGAAGCATCACACCATCATGTCGCGAATCCCGGATTCCACTGTGGCCACCCGTCTGCTGATACCCCGCTCGCTCCGCCGCAAAGAACTGCCCGCACCCCGCCGAAGCTCCCGGCAGCCGGCTCCATCGCATCAGCGGAAACGGCAAAAAACACAGTAAAATCACATGAATCAGAGGAATCAGCAGGGATTCACCCGGAGAAACCGTCAGCTGCCGCGGAAAACCGCTCAGCAGCGACACCCCCAGATTCCGCCGCAGCACGACAGTTCGCAGCAGGGCGTCACTCGCCAATTCCACATCGGCATCCAGAAACACCAGCTCGCCATAACGGGCCGCCTGAGACAGTTGCCAGCAGGCATGCTGCTTGCCATTCCAGCCATCCGGCATCCGCCCCCCGCGCAACAGACGCACTCGCGAGTCTGCTGCAACAAAGCTCTCCACAATCTCCGCAGTTCCGTCCGTACTCTCGTCATCCAGCACGCACACCTCAAGCTGCACTCCGCGACTCGACAGCACTGACTGCAGCAACTTTGAAATCCGCTCCGCCTCGTTGCGAGCCGGTATCAGCACTGATACGGCAGGCACTCCGGAGTTATCCTCAACCGCCGATGCTGACAGCTGCTGTGGCACCCTCGGGGCTCGCCGAAACATCAGCATGCTCACTACAAACTGCATCGCCGTAAAACAGGCTGCAACGCAGCAGCCAGGAGCAACAATCGCGAGCACACTAGTCATGTTCCCGCTCCTCATGTCGCCCGGCAAACTTCTGCCCGCGTCGCCAGAACGTCAGTCGCCGCCAGAGATCATACCAGCCGCCAACTCCCGCTCGACCATCCAGCAGCGTTTCAAAAGCCGCCGGGTCGCGCCCAATCGCAAGCAACCGCAGCCGCTCCTGCACTGCCTGCAGGCCTGCCTCAAGCTGACCATTGCGCTCCTCCCGATCATCTGCCAGCAGCGCACAGTCCACCACCGCCCCAAACGCCACCAGCAACTCCGGACGACGCTCATTCCAGAACGGATACTCCAGTGCCATCGGCAGCACCAATCCGCCAAATTTCCGATCCACCAGATGCGCCAGTCCCGGCTGAAAAGGCAGGGGCTGACGCACATCATGAAAATGCCCCGTCGGAGTAATCCACAGGGCTGTCTGAGAATCCTGCAGCACAGCACGAGCATTCCGGAGAAACTCGCGAGCCCCCGAGATCGGCTCACGCGGAACTCCAAAAAATCCCAGCCGCTCCAGAATCGGATAACGGGACAATGCCGCCGCATCCATCGGAGCCGCAAATTGACGAGGCGACAGCAGCATATCCGTCAACAGCACTGCAGCCATCGGATCCCACCAGCCCGGATGATTCACATACACCACCAGCGATCGCTCACCGATCTGCTGCAGTGACTCGTGACCCACTACCCGAACAGCATTGAAGTTCGACCGGACAAATCTCCTCACATAACGTCGGAAACCCCGGTTCAGAACCCGCGACAGCAGTCCGGAAACCGGATTGCTCACGCGGCCCTCCGTGAAGCATCCCGGCGAGTTCCCGTGCGACCACCGTTCAGATCCGCATCCACTGAATCTGCAGCAATCCAGCCCGACATCATCACCATCGGCATCCCCGGACCCGGATGCGCTGATCCACCCGCCAGATATAGCCCCGGCAGCTCGCGAACACGATTCCCCGGCTTGAAGGCCCCCATGAATCGTCCATGACTGGCGAGGCCGTAAATTGCACCGTTCAGCACATGATACCGCTGATTGATGCCGGCCGGAGTCAGCGAATGCTCAACCTCAATACGGTCCTCAATGTCCCCCATGCCCGCTGTCCGCTTCAGCTTGTCAATAATCACCTGACGATAACCCGGCAGCATCTTCGTCCAGTCATGATGCGGTCGCAGGTAGGGAGTATGGACAAGCACATACAATGCCTCGCCATCGCCCGGAGCAACACGATCACCAGACAATGACGGGGCACAAACATAACAGGTCGGATCTGCAGCGGGTTCACCAGCCGAATAGATCTGCCGAAACTCTTCATGCGGATCCTGACTGAATACAAAATTGTGATGCAGCAGGTGCTCGTATCGCTGCCTCAACCCCAGATACAGTACGACACCCGAACAGGCCGCCTCAAATTTGCGTTTGGACAGCATCTTCTGCGCCGTATCACGCGGCAGCAACTCCTCACATGTGCGGACACAGTCTGAATTGGAAACTACCACCTGCGAACGCAGGACTTCACCGCTGTCCAGTGTCACACCGACGGCACGACCACGCTCCGTATCCACAGAACGCACCTGATGACCCGTCACACAGCGAACACCCAGCTCCTGAGCCAGTCGTGTCAATGCCTCAGGCACCGCCCGCGTCCCGCCAAGCGGATACCAAATACCCTCATTGGTCTGCATGTGCGCAATTCCGCACAGCACCGCCGGAGACTGTTCGGGCGAGGATCCCACATACTGCGTGAAATGATCCATCATCTGAGCGATTCGGGAATCCGGAATGTGCGAACGCACCAGCCCGGCAACCGTGCGACCAAAACGCAGGCTCAGCAGGTCCTTCAGCACACCCAGCGACATCGACTGCCGCAGATTCATGGTGTCAGCAATCCCACCCACACTCTTCCAAAAGAAGAATCGCTGCGAAACGTCATCCAGCTGTCGAGAAATGGACATGAACTTTTCATAACCACGCCCGGCTTCCTCCCCACCCGTAAACTCCCGCAAATGCTGCTGCATTTCCGGCAGCGATTCCACCAAATCAAACTGAGATCCATCCTCAAAGAAGCAACGCCACTGCGGATCCAGACGGATCATCGTCAGATAGTCTTCCAGACGCCGACCGGCCTCCTCAAAAACTCGACGCAGAACTGAAGGCAAAGTCAGAATGGTGGGCCCCATATCAAACCGATAGCCACGATCCGCCAGCAGAGCAGCTTTACCGCCCAGCCACGGATTTTTCTCCACTACCGTCACCGCATATCCGCGAGCCGCCAGGGTGCAGGCTGCCGCCAGCCCTGCCAGACCACTGCCAATCACCACAGCATCCGTTCGCTCAGTCATCGAATTGCTCCTTCCCAGTTTCCTGCCTGCACCGCCAGTACCACTGCTGCCACGCTGCCCGCATCAGCCCGGGCAGACGCAGCAGACGCCGACCAATCCAACCCGCATGCTCCACACCAATCAATCGCTCCAGCAGCACCGCATCAAACGGCCCCGCGTCCTCCAGATGCGGCCGAAAAAATGGCCGCGGCCGGATCATCTGCTTCACCTGCACAAATTCCAGCAAACCAGCTTCACCGCGAGTTGCCCCGAAACCACTGGCATGGCGTCCCTCAAAGGAAACACGCGGATCGGCTGTCACCGCAATCATATCATTCAGCACCACCGTCCCGGCATCCACCTTTCGAGCAATTCTCAACGCATTGGCCGTTCGCCCGAATACTGTCGCCGCCAGCGAATACGCACACGCCCGCGACTGCTCCAAAGCCTCCTCCTCGTCCCGCACTCGCAGCACAGACAACACCGGGAAAAACAAATCTTCGCGAGCCACCAGCATTTCCGGTCGTACAAAATCCAGAATCATCGGAATCACCGCCGGCGTATTTTTACTGACATCGGGCAGTGAACCCGATCTCAGCACCGCTCCCTGCTGCAACGCCTCACCCACAACCGCCAGAGCACGGCGAACGGCGGCCGCTTCCCGGTCCCCGCAGGGCTCCGCACAATTCCGCAGACCTGCGGCCGCCGCGATCCGCACCCGCAGTCGCTCCAGAACCTGCTCCGCCTGCTCCTCCCGCACAAACACTCGACGAGGCGCCAAACACGTACGACTGCCATTCAAACGCAGCCCAAACCACAGACAGTCAGCCACCAGCCCAAAATCCGCGTCCTCCAGTACAAACACTGCATCACATCCGGACAATTCCATCACCGCAGGGGTCGGCCCCGCAGCCAGCTGACCGGCCACCAGACGACCGGTGCTCGCAGCTCCAGTCAGCACCACCTTGTCAACACCACACCGCAGCGCCTCAGAACCAGCCTCCGTCGAGTCCTCCAGCAGGTGCACAAGACCCTCCGGAAGTCCCGACTCAATCGCCAGCTGCAGCAACATCCGCAGGGGACCGGCACATCCCGGAGCCGGCTTCAGCAACACACCATTCCCCGCAGCCAGCGCCTGTACCAGCTGCACACCCGGCAGATACAGCGGATAATTGCCAGGGCCAATCACCAGCACCACACCCAATGGCTCAGGTCGCCGAATCACCCGGTTACCCCACAGCCACAGAGGTCGGCCAGCCGGTCGCACACGCCGCTCCCGCAGCAATCGTACGGCACAACGCTCCAAATACCGAACCGCATCCAGCAGCGGCAAAACCTCCGCTGACAACGTTTCCGCAGATGACTCACGCCCCACAGACAGAGCCAGCTCACCTGCACGCTCTGCAGCCCGCAAACGCAGCTGCCTCAGCACCCGCAGTCGCTGACGCAGTGGAACTTCACTCCAGCTTCGCTGCGCCTGACGACATTCTGCCAGACACTTCGCCATCGAGCCCGCTGACGTAAGCCCGGACATCGTCAGGCCACCCGCTTCGAAGACAAGGGCAGCAGATCCACTCCCGAAATCGGTACGTCCGGCTCAGGAAAAGGCAGACCCAGCTCAGCACACAGCATCCGACAGGAAATCCGGGCAGACTCGTAAATCACCGGCAATCCACTGCCCGGATGAGTCCCACCTCCGGCCAAATACACATGTTCCAGATCCTCAAATCGATTGTGCGGACGGCGATGCAGCATCTGACCCAGATTATGAGCCAGATTGAACGTGGCACCCCGATAAATGCGGAATCCATGCTGCCAGTCGTCCGGAGTCAGCACCTTTTCATAAACAATCCGCCGCTCCAGATCCTGCAGCCCCACGCGCTGTAACTGCTGCAGCACGCGGGCACGAAACCCCTGAGAATCCCGCTGCCAGTTCACTCGGGATGATTCATGCGGCACAGGTACCAGCACGTACAGAGTGCTGCGACCTTCAGGGGCCAGCGTGCTGTCAGTCACACAGGCGTTCTGCACATAAAACGAAGGATCACTCGGCAATACACCCTCAGCATCAATCTCCCGCAGATTCCGTTCATAATCCTTCGAGATGTAAATCGTATGATGAGGCAAATCCGGGAAACTGCCCTCCATCCCCAGATACATCATCCACGTGGAACAGGAATACCGACTGCGAGCCAGACGCTGATTCGACCAGCGCCGACGAAGTGAGTCAGGAACCAGTCGCTGCATGGCCGCGGAAAAATCCGCATTGATCACCAGGGCATCAAAATTGTGCCGCTGGCCACCCGCCGTCTCCAGACCAACCGCTCGACGCCCCTCGAAATGCAGCCTCGTGACCTCCTCATTCAAACGCACTTCAGCGCCCAGTTGCGCTGCCACCTGAGCCATCCGTTCACTAACCGCCGCACACCCACCCGTGGGATGCCAGACCCCATACTCATACTCCAGAAAGGCCAGAATCGTGAACAGGCTGGGACACTGAAATGGCGACATCCCCAGGTATTTCGACTGAAACGAAAAGGCCGTTATCAGTCGAGGATCTGAAAAATGCGCCAGCAGATCACCCGCCACAGATCGCCACGGGCGCACCATCGGTACGGCCTTCAGCACCGACGGCCGCACCAAATCCAGCAGCGAATTGAAAGGCGACTCCAGAATCGGACGAAACAGCTCCAGCTTCCGCCGATTCTCATTCAAAAAACCCTCAAAGGCCTCGGCATCCTGGACATTGATGCCGGCAATCTGCTGCTTCATCCGCTGGATGTCCGGCGTCGCATCAATGCGACCACCCGCACCAAACTCCAGACGGTACTGGGGATCCAGGCGTGTCATCGGGCACTCGGCACGCAGATCACGCCCCACCGCCTGAAAAATTTCGTCCAGTACCCGCGGATACAAAAAGAAAGTGGGGCCGTGATCAAAGCGAAAACCCTCAGCCTCCAGCGCCGAACAACGCCCGCCAGGTCGCGGCAGCCGATCAATTACGGTGACCTCCGCACCGGCCTTCGCCAGCAGCATCGCCGACGCCAGACCACCGGGACCGGCCCCGATCACGCAAACTCTGTTGCCCCGCTTCGCCATCCGTGCTGCGTCCTCTTGCTGGTCTCAGACCACCTCACTCCGTTTTCCGAATTATGCCGATTCCCGAAAACACGCACAATGCCGAATGTCCGCAACAGACCTCGGGCAGAATCGTGAGAATTGAGAGCCGTGGAAATGCTGGTCACCGGGGGCATCCGCCTTCAGACCCCGGCCACGGCCGTTCCGCCCGACGTATCCCCTGCTGATTCCAGGATACTGAACACTTCGGTGCGACTCAGCTTCGCGCCCGCTCCACGCTGCCGCAAAGCCTCCAGGGAGCCCTCCGCAAGGCGGCTGATAAATCGACAAAACGCCAGCACATCCGCAGACACCCCCAGGGCCTCCAGCTGCCCGATATACTCGCCCGCCGCAACGCCACTGGACTCGGCCAGAGAAATCACCGTTTCCCGGGACACCCCAGTCGGTATAAAACAACGTCCCAGCCGGACATCCCCCTCCGAATCCTTCAAAATATTCACCAGCTGCAGGAACTCACCAAAACCCACCGCCAGTTCCCGCAAACGCCCCAGATGCTCGCCACCCACTGCACACTGCAGAAAAAACAACTCCGTCAGCATCTCTCCCACTATGCCCGCCACGAAATAACAGTACAACCGCAACTCAGCGACAGTCTCCATCCGAATTTCTGCACCGCGAGCCGGTCCGGAGCTGAGAAAATCCAGCATCCCGCCAATCGTTCGATCCAGAGCACCACGAATGCAGGCCACAGCCGCCGGTGGCAGCTGATGAAACAGCCGCAGCAGCCTCGGAGCCGCAACCATCAGTCGCTCAGTCGCACTCCCCTCCGGCCACAATCCGCCAAAACCGTCCCCGATCGCCGCTGACCTGAAATTGCCGTCCGCTCCCGGCTGCAGACACTCGCGCAGCCGCTGCAGCAGCAAATGCCTGCGATCCGCAGCAACTCCCGCAGCATCCTCAATGCTGTCCGCCACCCGGAAAAGCAGATAGGCAATCCCCACCTGATGCCGCAGCTCGGTGCCCAGCAACGGAATTGCCAGCGCAAAAGTACGACTGGTCCCCTGCAGTGAACTACTCAGAAAATGCAGATCGTCATGATTGGTTTCTACCACGCCAGCCCCCACTTCCAGCACTGCACTCGTTGCTTGCGCGGATCCGCACAGTTCCCCCGGATCCTACCCCAGCCGACCCGATTCTGACAAGCACTGCCTCCGCACCAGCACCACCGAATCCGGAATCGCCCGCTGGCCTTCCGCGGCAAATGCCTTAAACTGCGTCCTCCGGCCGGCCGCGGAAATGTCCAACCCCCGCCAGCCAGGAACAGATTGCAGGAGAACTCTGAACTTGTCCCAGGCAGACCCCAACGCGTCGCACAGCCTCGCAGCAAACGGGGAAATGGTCATCATGGGCACTGGCACCAGTATTGGTGTGCCCGTGGTCGGCTGCCGCTGCAGCGTCTGCCTGTCCGACAACCCCCGCAATCGCCGCACCCGAACCGGAGTTCTCGTCCGCGCTCCCGAAGGCGAATTTGTCATTGATGCAGGTCCGGAACTGCGGATTCAACTGGTGAGGGAACGAGCGACGCTGATCCGAGCGGCCGTCATGACGCACGCGCACGCCGATCACATCATGGGCATCGATGATCTGCGAATCTTCGGCTTCCGATTGCATTCCGCAATACCCATCCACTGCGAAGCCCCCGTCGAAACCCAGATTCGACAGTCTTTCTCCTACGCATTCACGGACCCCACGACACACTCACACCAATACGCAGCCCCCCGACTCACCTTCAACCGAATCTCACCGGGACAATCCTTCAGCCTGCTGGGACTCTCGATCCTGCCCGTCAGGCTCCGACACGGCTCCCTCGATATCCTCGGATTCCGCATCGGCAACGTCGCCTTCTGCACCGATGTGTCCACCATACCCTCGGAAAGCCGGGATCTGCTGCACGGACTGGACACTCTGGTACTTTCAGTCCTGCGACGCGAACCACACCCCACACACCTGCACCTCGACGCAGCCCTTAAACTGATTCGACAACTGCAGCCCCGCAAAACCTGGCTGACCCATATGTCGCACGAATTGGACTACGATGAACTCTGCTCGTCCCTGCCGGAACACATTCGCCCCGCATGGGATGGCCTGAAAATTCCCTTCACGGTACTCAGACCGCCCGAGGAAACC
>Ga0315901_10004620_pt1 | contig 17067 bp, 13 predicted proteins | sample LakEriMetagenome_10_FD_203761 | JGI IMG/M metagenome (GOLD analysis project Ga0315901, IMG submission 203761) | Freshwater fungal communities from buoy surface, Lake Erie, Ohio, United States - Buoy 2 MA116 | ecosystem: Environmental > Aquatic > Freshwater > Lake | place: USA: Lake Erie, Ohio...
ATCGCGAACACTGCGGCGCACGAGGCTGCCGATCGCGAGACAGACGCCAGGAACGAGGTTGGCCGACTTACTCAGCTGCTCGTCGACTACCAACCCCTCGCTGTGTCGACGCCGGAACTCCAACCTGAACAAGTGGCTCTGCTCGAGGAGAGCTGCTCGGTCGTCGGCTCGATTGATCTCCAGCAGATCGACACCAGCAGTCAACGTGTACGCGGCGCGTTGCGCGAACGCCGTAGAAGCGCCGAAGGCGAAGCTGATCAGCGAGCACGCCAACTGACCGCCACCTTCGAGACCTATGCCAATCGATGGCCGGATCCCAACCGTGGAACAGGGATCGCGTCGGCCGGCGAGTACCTCGCCATCCTGGACGCGCTCGAGACGGCCGGACTCGCGCAGGTCCGCGATGCCTTCCTCAACGCCGTCAACCGTTGGAGCGGCGACGACGTCAACGCCGTCCGCTCTGCGATGGAAACCGCCGTTGACGAGATCACCACGCGAATCGGTGCGATCAACCAGATCCTGTCCGGCATTCCGTTCGGACATCCGAACGCACCGAACGGCACAGCTAACGACCACTTGCTGATCCGAACCCGACGCTTCGAGCCCGACACCGTCTCGAAGTTCCGCAAGCGCCTCACCGAGCTCTCCGCTCCCGTCGTCACCGAGGACGCAGCACACGCCGCCCGTCGCTTCGAGGCCTACCGGCGCCTGAACGCTGATCTCCAAAGCTCGGAGCGAGCCCTGCTCCTCGACGTTCGACGACACATCCACATCACCGCCGAGCGCGTCACCCCCGATGGGGCGGTCGTCGCCCAGTTCGACACCCTCGGCGGCAAGTCAGGTGGCGAAACTCAAGAGCTCATCGCCTTCATCGTCGGCTCCGCTCTCCGCTACCGGCTCGGTGGCGAGCCGACGCACGGACCGGCCTTCGCTCCCGTCCTCCTCGACGAGGCCTTCATCAAGGCCGACGCACTTTTCGCTGGTCGCGCGGTCAACGCTTGGAAACGGCTCGGATTTCAACTCGTCGTCGCCGCCCCGGTCGACAAGTACCAAGCCCTCGAACCTCACGTTCCACGCACCCTCTTCATCGACAAGACCAACACCGGCCGCAGCCTGATCCGAGTCATCGAGCGCGCATGAAGACAGTCCAAGACATTCAACGCCTCATCACTCACCGCATCGAGAAGCACTGGGCCGACAGCGTCCTCGCCGAGGCCCGAGGCGATGTCGACCCCCGATGGCCGTGGACCGTCAACCTCACCAGTCTCAGCGGCCAGACGCTCAACGAACAGTGGAGCGATGTGTGGCGCTGGATTCTTGCCTGGAACGCCTGGGCCCAGTCCAACGGTTGCACTCTCACTGTCGCGAACCGACGTGTCGGTGGCGCCACACGCTCGATTCCCACTCGCGTTGCCATCCCGGACATCGCGACGGCTGCCGCTGCATCCGCCGCCGACTGGCCTGAACGGCTCGGCGCCGCGCGTAGGCGTGCCCGGGTTCTGTACGACGAGTTCCCGGAGACCCTCACGAGTGGTCTGCTGCGCGGAGCGGCCCAACTCAGCGATGTCGACTTCGATCTCGCACGTGCAGCGGCCGTCTGGTTCCGCCAGCACAACGCGGCAGGTCTCACCCCCCGACAGGTCCCCATCGCAGGCCTTCACGCCAAGTGGCTCGACCGGAACATGCGCGTCGTCACCGGTCTCTCCGGGCGGACGGAACTTGGGCTCGTCACTCGTCCCTCACGGGTCCACTTCAGCTACCTCGATGGAGGCTGGATCCGCCAGGGCAACCGACGTCGCGACTCTGTCGCCCTCGACGAACCGCACCAGCCACCCGGCTATCAGCCGCAAGTGATCCTGATCACAGAGAACAAGGACTCAGCCCTCTTCTTCCCCGAGATCACCGACGGCATCGTCATCGAAGGTAACGGCAACGCCGTGATCCGACTCGCCAGGATCCCGTGGATCATCGCATGCCCTCGCGTCTTCTACTGGGGTGATCTCGACGCTCATGGCCTGGTCATCCTCGACCGACTCCGCAGCACCGGCATCGATGCCGAATCGATCCTCATGGACGAGGCCACCCTCGACCGCTACGCGCCCTACGCCTCGCCAACCTTCGCCGACGGCAGCCTTCTCCCACAGGGCGCTCCAGCGTCCACACCGTTCCTGACCGGAGCCGAACGGAGCCTCCTCGAACGAATCACAGATCCGGCGTGGGACGGGCCTCGCCGCATCGAGCAAGAACGCATTCCACTCGACGCTGCCCACGGGGCACTTGTGCAAGCCTTGGCGGTCCTCTACGGCCCGACCCTGTCAGCAGGCTGTCAGCACCACTACCTCCAACCGTTGCCTACCAGCGCGGACGAAGTAGCCGACTGAGGCCTCTCATCTAGAGCTATCGACCACTTCGACACCAACCCGAAGCTCGGTTTGAGAGGTGCTGCGTCGGGCGGCTGTCGTGCCACAGTGTTGAGCAGAGCAACCTGGTCGAGGCTGCAGCAGCCCGCACGGGTCGGTGGCACCTCGACGACGAGAGGAGCAGTGCAAGGTCATGTCGGTCTGCGAGCGGTTGATGGGGTGGTGGCGTTGAGCGGAATTGCGCTGGTGCTGGTCGCGTCTGGCCTCTTGCTGCTCGGTGTCGTCGCGAGTCGCCTGTCGTCGGGACTGGGTATCCCGGGGTTGTTGGTGTTCTTGGCGGTGGGGATGCTGGCGGGCTCCGACGGGCCGGGTGGCATCGATTTCGACAACGCGGAGGTGGCGCAGACCCTCGGGGTGGTCGCGTTGGCGTTCATCTTGTTCAGCGGTGGGATCTCGACCAGTTGGGACGAGGTCCGCCCGGTGCTGAACCAGGGTGCGGCGTTGGCGACGGTGGGGGTCCTGATTACAGCGTTGCTTGCTGGAGTGAGCGCGATGTGGGCGTTCGATCTGTCGCTCGAGACCGGTCTGCTGATCGGCGCGATCATCTCCTCGACCGATGCTGCGGCAGTGTTCGCGGTGCTTCGTTCGCGCAACGTCAGTCTTCGTGGTCAGCTGCGGCCGCTGCTGGAACTCGAGTCGGGCAGCAATGATCCGATGGCTGTGTTCCTCACGATCGGCTTTCTCGAACTCGTCACCAACCCATCGAGCGATCCGATCGACTTCGTGCCGTTGTTCGTCGCCCAGATGGCGATCGGCGCGTTGGCCGGGGTCGGCGCGGGCCGGCTCGCGGTCTGGGGCCTCAACCGGATCCGGCTCGATCACGATGGTCTCTATCCCGTGATGTCCCTCGCGTTGGTCGGGTGCATCTTCGCAGCGACGACGGCGTTGCAGGGGTCGGGGTTCTTGGCCGTGTACGTGGCCGGCATCGTGATGGCGCAACGCCGATTCATCCACAAGAACAGCCTGACCCGTTTCCACGACGGCATTGCCTGGGTCGCTCAGATCGGCATGTTCGTCGTGCTCGGGTTGCTGGTCTTCCCGTCCGAGCTGCCATCGGTGGCGCTGCGCGGGCTGATCGTCGCAGCAGCTCTGATCCTGGTCGCGAGGCCCGTCGCAGTGTTCCTGACCCTGACACCGTTCCGGGTTCCATGGCGCGAGCGTGCGTTGATCTCATGGGTCGGGCTGCGCGGGGCCGCGCCGATCATCCTTGCCACGTTCCCACTGATGGAGAACGCCCCCGACGCCAACCTGATCTTCGACACCGTGTTCTTCATCGTGTTGACCTCGGTCGCGATCCAGGGCACCACCATTCCCCTCGTCGCACGATGGCTGGGGGTCAGCGCCCCGCTCGAGAAGCGGGCCGCATGGCCGATCCAGCCGCGATCGATGCAGCCCCCTGGGGCATCGCTCGAGGAGATCATCGTGACGCCCGGGTCGCCGATCACCGGGCAGCCGCTGGTCGAGCTCGGCCTTCCCATCGGGACGATGATCGTGCTCATCGAACAGGACAACGAGTTCATCGTGCCGACCGGATCAACGATCCTTCGAGAAGCTGATCGACTGTTGATCCTGGGTGACGACGACAGCATCCGACGCTTCCGCGAGCGCGTCGACGGCGTCGGTGACCACTGACGCAACCAAGACCGGCGGACCGCTGCGACTCGCCGCCATGGCAGTTCGGTGCCTGCGTGGTGTCAGACGACCGTGCTGAGGCTCACCAGTGCTGTCACACCCGTCAGGTGAGTGACACACCACGCCCGGACCGCTCGGAGCTGAGCCGGGTGATCAGGTCGGCAGACCACCGAGGTGGGCGGCACGGCCGGTCGTGTGCCGTGGTCTCGAGACATCGGACGCTGCGTCGCAACCGTGGCGAACAGGCGGGAGCCGGTGACGGCGCGACAACGATCGGACGCATGCGCTGCTGCCGCTCCTGCCCCCGCCACGACGAGTGTCAGCGCCCAGAACCGGTTCTGGGTCAACACCCCGGCAACCATCGCCACGCCGGCAAGGCAACACAGACCGATGATCGCGATGGTTCCGCGGCGGTGCTCAGCTGCGAGACCCGCGACCCGATCGAGACGCTGATGCGCGAGTTCCACGAGCCAGCGATCCTCGACCTCATCGTCGATGATCTGTCTCGCTGACGAGACCGCCTTCGGTCCGAAGTCGACGGCGAGCTTCATCAACCCGTCCCGCACCTCGTCGTCGGTCGGCTCGGAGCCGGGCAATGAGGCGTACCGATGGGAACGGTCGAGGCGGAGCCACGTCGATGCCCACGCAGACACCGATGCCGCGGCGCTCACTGACACGACGACCAGTAGCCACACATCCAGATGCATCATCAACGCCACGACGCCAGCAGCACCCGTCGCTGTCCCAACGCGCAGGACGGCGCGATACCGCTCAGTGTTGGGCACCCAGTTCCCCGCTAGAGCTCCCATTACCGACCTCGAGCGGACCAGAGCCCAGCATGCCTGATCGGGCGGAACCTACCGTTCACCGCAGCACGCAGTCGCCGGCGAACGTCCACTGACACGCGATCCACTGCGTGCGTACAGCTGGCCCGGGCTCGTTGGCGGCATGTGGCATCCTCAGGAAGCATGGGAGGGACTCTGGAGCGCTGCGGTGACGTGGGCGATGCGAGCAGCCCGTGCGGCCACCACGATCCGATCGCCGACCTGGCAACGGTGCTCGGTTTCGGACTCGACGAGGTCCGGTGTTGTGTCCGACATCACGGCGAGCACGACCGCCTCAGGATCAGCCAGCTCCAGCTCTGCCTGGTACAACCCGACCGCGGGCGAGTCCTCGCGCAGTTCGATGACGTCGATCACAACCTCGTCGGAGCTGACCCATGCTTCCTCGCGAGTGTCGACCGTGAACCGAGCCCCGAGCAGCAGCGCCGCGATCGTCACCGCACCTTGTTGGTCGAGGACGACATGCGTCTCGGGTTCATCCGCCTCACCCATCACGCCGATCTCGCGACGGCCGTCCCGACGCGCGATCACGAACAGCCGCCGGCCGCCCGCCACGTCGATCTCGTAGCGCATCCCGATCCCCGGGAGCACCTGCTCGCTCACCCGCATCTCCACGACCGGCAACCTCCTCCTTACGTTCGCGACCTCCCCACAGAACGACCTTAACCGGCCCGCCCCAGCGTGTCCCGACGTCGCAAGCGAGCTGGCCAGCTTGACGCGACGTGAAGGACCTGAGCAGCGCTCAACTCCGATGACGTGCGCGTGTCCGCGCTGCGCCAGCACTTCGTGCCGCTCGACGAGAATCGCCGGGAGCCCATCCTCCTCGGACGTGACGGGGTCTGCGCACTGTCAGCAGGGTGTCAGCACCACTCGCACCCACCAACGCAGACGAGCGTGGTGACGCCGCTCGGGTCTCGTCCCGTACAACAGTCGTACAACACGACGAGCACCAACGGGCTCCTACCAACGCCTACGACAGCGCTGCTCGGCGGTGCCGATTCGCCCGTTCATCAGGGGAAACGCCGATGAGCGCCGACGAGATCCCACGGGCGTCGGTGCACTCATAACCCGAAGGTCGCAGGTTCAAATCCTGCCCCCGCCACCAAATGTAGGACCAGTTCAGAGGCCCTTTCCGAGAAATCGGGAAGGGCCTCTGACGTTGCCGGAAGGGTTCGACGCGAACAGAACGCGAACAACACTGACCTTCGGAGCGGAACCCGAAGAGGTCAGACCCGCGGCCGTGGGGAGGCGGGGAACAGACCCATCGTCTCCCTAACTAGAGGGCCTCCGACCTTGTCGGATATGCGTCGAGCGAACAGAACGCGAACAGCGTTGAGCTTCGGGTGGAAGCCGATGGCCCGAGACCGGAGGGCCGCCTCGGGCATGTCCGTTGCGGTTATTGCACTTGACGCGTACGATCGGGCTGGTGACAAGTGCTGTCGAGATCAGGCCTGGCTCGGTCCAGGCGCGTGAGTTGGAGGTCATCGAACGTGTCCTGGCTCGCGACGGCGGCGAGGGTGCCCGGCTGATCGACTCCGCTGGTGACCCGGTGGAGATGCCCGCAGAACTGGTTGGCGCGCTGAAGACGATCGTGGAGCACCTTCGAGCCGGGCATGGTGTCAGCGTCGCGTCGTTGCAGGCCGAACTGACGACCGTCGAGGCAGCGGAGCTCTTGAACGTGAGCCGCCCGCATCTGATCAAGCTTGTCGATGGTGGCGCGCTGCCGTTCCGGATGGTCGGAACACATCGGCGGCTGCGGTTGGTCGATGTGCTCGCCTACCGCGACCGCCAGGACGCTGCTGCCCGTGAAGCGCTCGACGAGTTGACCCGCCAAGCCGAAGATCTCGGCCTCTACGACTGATCCTGTGGCGGTATCCGGTCGTGTCGTGGTTGTCGACGCGAACGTCCTGTACTCGATCGAGTTGACCGATCTGCTCCTGACGCTCGCAGCACATCGACTCGTCCGCGTGCACTGGTCACCGACCATCCTCGATGAAGTCCGCCGCAACCTCGCCAAGCGAGCCGACCTCACACCGGACGCGATCGCCTACCGCATCGACCGAATGAACCTTGCCGTGCCCGGCGCGCTCGACGAGGCACCCGAGGCGCTCGTTGCGGCGATGCCGATCACCGAGCACGACCGGCACGTCCTCGCGCTCGCGGTGCACGTCGACGCCGACTGCATCGTCACGTTCAACCTGCGCGACTTCCCAGCGGGTGCGTGTGAACCGTACGGCATCGAAATCGTCGATCCGGACAGCTTCGCGGTGGCCGTTGCCGAAAGCGACCCAGCGCGGGCCCACGCCGCGTTGACCGACATCGCTCGCAGACGCACCCGTCCGCCAATGACCGTTGACGAACTCCTCGACCGGGTCGAGATTGTCCTGCCCAACTTCGTCAGTCGGGTGCGAGCCGGCTTGTCCGACACCGCCTGAGTCGTCTCGTGCGCGAACACGATGCGAACACCACGGTCACCAACGGGTGCCTATGAGCGCGGACGAAACGGGCATCCAGCAGCGACGAAGTGGCGATCTACCTGCACCAACGCATCCGGCAGCCGATCAGACCACACGTGATGCTGTCGGCTCATGACCCGAAGGTCGCAGGTTCAAATCCTGCCCCCGCCACCACATAGCTGCAACCGAACATCCAGGGTCGCAGAGTCTCCGACAGGATCGAGGAGCAGCTCGAGATCGAGGGCCTGGTACAGCCGGGCCCTCGTTTCGCGTTCAGCCCCGGCCAGCAGGGCGGCCAGGTCACCTGCGTGACCGAGCGCCTCACGAATGTCGTCGGCCGTGAGCGGCGCCGGCGCGTCGTGCTGCTGCTCCCAGGCGCTGATGGTGGCTTTGGCAGCGGCGAGGTCACGTTGGATCTGCTGCGTCGTGATCACGGCGAGGTTCGGGTCCATCCCGGCGCGGATCGCAGCGAGCACTCGGTCGAGCTCCACGGGCAGGTCCCGGAGCGCACGCCGTGCGGCCTGCACCTTCGGTGGCTCGGGGGCATGGGTCGCGTCGGCGGCGAGCACAGCAGCGATCGTGGTCTCCCGTTGCTCGGGGGCAGTCGCGACGACCTCGTCCGCGAGGCGTTCCTCTGGTACCTGCAGTACGCCACCGCGGAGCTCGCCCGGCTGCGCCACGATCAGCGGACCAACACGGCCACATCGCGACTCGTCGAATTCGTCGTCTCGCTCGTCCGCCAGGAGTCCCACAACCAACCGCTGGTTCGAGCCGAGTACGGGCTCATCATGTTCGCTGGTCGCGACCCCGCTCTTCGCGAAGAGCTGCGCAACTGGGAACTTGTCCAACGGCGACATCTCGCGGATGAACTCCGGGCCGCCGGCAGTCGCCGACCTGACGCCGGCGCAGCGACGCTGGTCGCTCTCGTACGCGGTCTGGAACTCGAACTCCTCACCCACGCCCCGCTCACGGCGGCCCAGCTGCGAGGCCGAGTCCAGCCGGTCGTCCTGGCGCTCGTCTGAGCGTCCCTCGCCGTCATCCGCCGCGACGGATCCAGTCGTCCACCTTCAACGGGATTCCGTGCTTGAACATCAGCGTGTCGAGGGCGGCCGCGGAGGCTGCAGCGTCTCGCCGCTGCAGCCCGTCGGGACACCGGCGCTTCCGTCCGGGACTCCTCGGAGAAGGGCCTACTCCGCCGTGACGTCGGTCCGGACGCCGTCGATGCCTTCGATCAGCGCGCGCCCGTAGAACGATGGGGGCGTGAATCCTGGATTGACGTTGTTCCGGGCCAGTTGCTCGATGATCCGCCCGATCGCCTTCACCGTGAAGACGTAGGCCTGAGGGCCTCGGATGACCACGGTCGCACTCCTGCCACCAGCGTCTTGCACGTGCGCCCACGAGTACGTGTGCTGGCTGTCGAGCTCGTCCGGGGACGGCCCCGGCGCGAACAACCGGTCGGCGTGCTTCATCAGGAGTCGTCGCAGCCGGTCCATGCGCCCCCTCATGAACTGAACCAGTATCCAGGGGTAGTAGGAGTAGGCGGTGATCTCCGGGATGTTCGTGCTCATGTGGCTGGTGATGACATCACCCATCAGGGAGTTGTTGATCAGCCGGTAGCCCTTCCCGTCGGCGTGGAACGTGCGCTTCTCCGAGGCGGACCGTGTGGCGACGAGCTCGCCCGCGCGCCGCGAGTAGCCGGTTTCGGTGGCCAGCCTGAGCACCGACCGGATGGTTCCCCTGGAGGCCTTGCCGAACGTGGCGAAGCCCAGCGACAACCGTGTCGGCTCTGCCAGCAGCGTGGAGGCAATCGCTCCTGCGATGTCCGTCGTGACGAGGTTGAAGCCCGCTCCGGGCATCAGCATGACGCCCCGGGCTGACGCCTCATCGTGGAGCTCGAGGATCTCGAGCATGTCGGGGCACTCCGCCGCGAGGTCCACGTAGTGCGTTCCCGTTCGAATACATGCATCGATCAGGTGCCTGTTCACCGCGAAACTGATGCTCGCCAGGTTCACCACGGCGCTGATGTCCGACAAGTGGGCCGCGATGTCTTGCGCGTCGCTGATCTCGAACACCCGGCACTCCAGCCCGAGCCTGTCGGCGGCACCTCGCAGGACCTGCTCCCTGGCACCGAGGACGATCGGCAGGCTCGTGTCCAGGGCACGCTCCAGGAACAGGTTGCCGGTGTAGCCGAGGACGCCGTAGACGAGGATCTTGGTCTTCATGAGGCGTCACCCCTCTCGGCTGAGCGGCGAATGGCCTCGAATCGACGCAGAGGGTGACCACCCACCCGTTCGCGTGGGCCTCCTCCATCGCCTGCTGACGCGTGGCAGCGTCCAGCCGTACAGCACGCTGTCAACGTACTCCGGCAGCGCGTGGTCGGCTTCGGGACGCACCACGGTGGCCGGCGACCCGGTCGCCGCCGGGTTCCCCTTGACATCGATGCGCGGATCTAGAACTATCACGCATAGATCATCTATGACTCATAGATTCATCCCCCCTCACGACGAAGACGCCCCGGGATCGCTGGACCGGCGCGGCCGGCGCCACCTGGCCAAGCGTTCTCGGATCATCGAGAACGCATGGGCGTTGGCTCGCCGCGATGGTCTCGCCGGCATCTCGCTCCGTGACCTCGCGGACAGCGTCGATCTCCGCCAGCCGTCGCTGTACGCGTACTTCGAGTCCAAGCTCGGTCTCTACGACGCAATGTTCGAGGAAGGGCAGCGACAGCTGCTGGCTCGCTCGTTGGCGCGCGAGCGCCTCCCCGACCCTCGGGACGAACTCGTCGCCATCGTCGAGGACCTCGTCCGCTTCTCCAGCGAGGACACCGTCCGCCACCAGCTCCTGTTCCAGCGGACCATCCCGGGCTTCGAACCGTCCGAGGTGGCGATGGAGCCGGCCCGGGAGTTCGTCGACCTCATGACCGAGCGGCTGCGCGCTGCACGCATCGACGGCCCGGGTGACGTCGACCTGTTCTCGGCGATCGTCTCGGGCCTCGCCCACCAGCAGGTGGCGAACGATCCCGGCGGTGACCGGTGGGTGCGCCTCGCCCGCCGCGTCGTCGAGGCGTTCGTCGCCGATGTCGACCGGCGCGCCGACCGTTCCTCGAAGCAACGCACCACGAGAAGGAGCCTGAAGACGTGAACGAGCCCCGACCGCGACCATCGACGTCACTTCGATCACCCGCATCGACCACGACGAGGCGATGCGCATCACCGCCGTCGAGAACCGCAAACTCGGCGAGTTGCTGGAGGCGCTGCGTCCGCCGGACTGGAGCACTCCCACCGAGTGCACCCGGTGGGACGTGCGAGCCATGGTGGCCCACCTCATCGGCTCCGCTGCGAGTCAAGCCTCGCCTCGGGAGTTCCTCCGCCAGAAGCGGGGCGGCGCGCCGATCTGCAAGGAGCTCGGTTCGCCGTTCTGGTGGGACGGCATGAACGAACTGCAGGTGCGTGAGCGTGCCGGGGCGACGACCGAGCAGCTGATCTCGGAGTGGGCCGCCGCGTCGGCCAAGGCGCTGACGGCGCGCACCAAGCTGCCCCGACCCTTCGCCCGGTTGAAGCTGCTGAACCTGCCGGCACCTGTCGGCCGTCAGCCCCTGTCCTACCTGTTCGACATCGGCTTCACCCGCGACGTGTGGACGCACCGGATCGACATCGCGCATGCCGTCGGGCGGGAGATCGACCACGACGCCGCCCACGACGGGCGGATCCTCGCCGACATCGTCGCGGAGTGGGCGGCCACACACGGCGAACCGTTCACCCTCGTGCTCGACGGTCCGGCCGGCGGCACCTTCGTGCAGGGCTCGGGCGGCGAGGAGGTCCACGCCGGCGTCGTCGACTTCGTCCGCACGCTCAGCGAGCGCACGACGGCGGAGGGGGTCCTCCGGCACCCGCTCCCGCTCTGAACCACGAGTCATCGAACGAAAGCGAGCCACCATGACCACCACGATCGACGAGATCGCCGACGGCATCTACCGGATCTCGACCTTCGTCCCCGACGTCGGCCCGACCGGCTTCACCTTCAACCAGTTCCTGATCGCTGCCGACGGCCCGCTGCTGTTCCACACCGGGCAACTCATGCTGTTCGACGCGGTCAGCAGCGCTGTCGCCACTGTCGTACCGCTCGACACGCTCCGGTGGATCACGTCCGGACACGTCGAAGCCGACGAGTGCGGTGCGATGAACCACTTCCTGGAAGTGATCGACCTCGACCCGCTTGTCGAGGCGAGCCTCGCAGTAGAAGCACGACCCGGCCTGGAGTTCGAGCAGGCCGCCGGCGAGGACCTTCGGGAAGGCGGCGCGTTCTCGGCCGAAGAGGTGTGATCGGAGCTGCGCGTCCTCGGTGGTGATGCGCGTCCAGCGAGCGACGTCCTGGGTCCAATGGTGCTCGATGAGCGGCCGCAGCATCGGGCCCAGCACGACCAGTCGGTCGGCGACGCCGTCGAGGAGGCGAATCCGGTCGCCGTTCGACCGTCGGAGCGATGCGACGGTGGTGCCTTCGGACCAGTCGACGGCGTAGAGGAACGGGATCGGCGTCGTCCCGATCGTCTGGAGGAGTGGGATCGGGTAGCGGACGAACGTGTCCTCCACGACGTCGAGCGTGCGCTCGTAGTCGCGCTGCGCTCGTCGGGCGACCTCGTCGATCGAGCGGCAGCGCATTGCGTCACCGGTCACCCGCAGACGTTCGACCGCGGCGAGCACCGTTGATGACTTCATCGAGATCTGTCTCGGCATGAACGTCACACCGTTGCGATCGACGTAGCTGCGGGTCTGTGGGTAGTAGAGCTCGAGCACACGTTCGGCGATCGCTCGCGTCGGCAGCTCCGTCTCGTTCGGCATCGTCGCAGCGGTGTCGATGATGCCGAGCAACAGGGCGAGCTTGTAGGTAGCGGTGCGTCGACCTTCGTCGATCACGCGGAGCAGCCGCTCGATCAGGAGGTCGTCGCTCGCCATGGCGGTGAGTCTTGCTCCCGGATGCTGATCGAGCGGCAACTCGATGTCTCCTGGGTCCTCTAGGTGAGAGTCGGTCCGAACACCGTTCCATCCGCACCTATCGTGGGCGCCATGGCGTTCGAGGTGTCGTCCACGAACGATCGTCTGAAGGTCGAGTTGACCGGATGGGATCGGCTGCTCACCTGGCGTCGATCGCTCGTGATCGATCTCGCTGCAGTGGGCAATGCCTTCGTCGACGCTCGCGGTGCCTTGGAGGCAGGCGTCGACCATCGGGCGTCCGGCTTCGGGACGCATGACGGTCGTCAGCGGCCGGCCAGTCCGGACGTTGCGAATGCAACGAGATCTCCACCCTCTCCTCGCCCGCGACGCGCAGCCGAACGTCGCCCGCGTCGCCCCTCTGGAGAAGGACCGCCGAGGACTGCGCCCGGTCGGGGTGCGTCGGTCGGGGAGCCGGTCGAGGCTCGTCGGCCTCTCCCTGATCTCAGGCCGACGTGAGCTGATCGCTGGTGCCGCAGAGTGCGACCTGCCCGGAGAACACGGCGCCCGAGGCGGGCAGGTCGCCGTCGACGGCGCACCACACGACGATCGGCACGTCACCGGCCGTGCGGACCAGCAACGTGGTGATGTCGCCCGCGAGCGAGGAGTGCACGGTCTCGACACGCTCGATCACGCCGGAGACGATCGCAGTGCTCCCGCCGCCTTCGAACAGGCCGAGACCGATGAGCGAGCGTGCCGCCCACGGCATGCCGTCGGGACCCACCCGTTCCCGCTCGGCCTCGTCGAAGGCGAGCTCGTACGGGAAGCACGCGACCGGTTCGATCAGCGGACCCGAGAGCGCCATCGGCAGCTCGACCGGGAGCTGCACGGTCGCGGCCGCATGTGTGTGCGGGACGTCGACCGCGAATCGGAGGTCGCCGACCTCCACGATCACCGGCAACGCAGCCGAGCTCGCAGGACGTGGTTCCCCTCGTGCCACGACGCGCGCGTCGATCCGCTCGTCGTGCGCGAACACCCGGTGGAACGTGAGCGAGCTGGGCAGCACGGCGAGCGGCGGGCCGCCGATCCAGGTCTGGAAGCCGCACGGCTCGTCGTGGCGGAACACCTTGTTGAAGCGGCTCTGCGGCACCTTCCGGCTCGCACGCATGCTCCGGAAGAAGTCCCTCGACCGGACGAGCGCCTCGTCGGGGGGTGGCGGGACGAGCACGGTCGTGTGCGGTCGCTCCGCGTCGGGGACGGTCCACGAGCCGGGGTCGGGTGACGGCGGGATCTCGAGCAGCTTCAGGTGCTCCACCTGGAGTTCCCCCATCCGCCGGGCCGGATCGTGCCACGGTGCGAGCCCGAACTCCGATGTCAGCAGGTCGAGGAGTGCTCGTTCGTCGTCGCTGCGATCCGGATCCACGCGATTCGCTTCGATCTCGTCGATCGTGCCGGCCGGGTCGTGGACGAGAGCATCGAGGGTGAAGTAGCCGAACCGGCACCCGAGGCTCAGGAACTCCCGCAGGTCGCGGCCGACGATCACGTTCGTCGTCGTCTCCGCCATCGGTACGGTCATCACGATCGGCGCATCGTCGACGGGCCGTCCGGGCAGGGTGACCCAGCCGAAGTGGACACCGTCACCGCCGGTGGTGGCGAAGGTGATCGAGTTGATCGGCGTGCACCAGTACTCCTCGCGCCTCGGCAGGGCGTACAGGATGAGTCCGACGCTCTCGAACATCGTGTTCCAGTCCGCGGCAGGGTCGAACGGGTCCGCTCCGGTGAGTCGCCACAGGGTTCGGAGATCTCGGGGAACGTCGACCATCACCGCCATCATCGCCGTCGACGTCCCGAGCAGGCCGTCGATCGCGGCGAGTTGTGCGGCGAGGGTCGCGGCCAGGTCTGTGGTGGGCTCGTCGAGGGCTCGGCGGATCTCTTCGAGAAGGAGCCCGAGCTGGCGCAGGGCGCGCACTCGGTACAGCCGCTCGATGTCGGTCGGCCCGTACAGCCGGTAGCCGGACGCGTTGCGTCGTGCCGGACCGATCAGCCCGATCGACTCGTCGTGGTGCAGGGTCCGCACCGTCACATGCGCCAGGACTTCTCGGCCGAGATCACGCCGACAGTGCCGCGTTCCCCGGCTCGTGCGTCATCAACTCTCTGCTGACCCAGCTCCTCACCCCGTCCGGTGCCGCCATCGTCGCGTCGGAGTACCTACCGTCGGCGTCGAGCTTCAGTCCCCCGCCAACAGCGCAGCGTGCGCTGACAGCACGGTGGCGACGATCTCGGTCTCAGTGCCCTTGTCGGATGGAATCTGCCCCGAACGCAACAACACACAGAGTCCATGGATCAGCGACCATGACATCAACGCAGCGACCACCGGGTCGATCGCCGTGCTGTGCTCGGAACGGGCGAGGACGGCACGGCAGCACTCCTCGAGCAGTTCCATCGTCTCCTCACCAGCGGAGGTCCGCAGCTCGCGGGCACTACTGAACATCACCTCGAAGCGCCCTGGTTCGTCGCGGGCAAAGGTCGAGTAGGCCTGACCAAGCAGGAGGAGGCGTCGGCCAGGGTCACCTCCCCCCGCCCGCAACTCTTCTCGCATTCGATCGAGGAGCAACTCGAAACCTTGCTCTGCGAGAGCGTCGAGGAGGCCGGCCTTGTCACCGAAGTGATGTGCGGGCGCAGCATGGGACACCCCGACGCTGCGCGCCACCGCTCGCAGGCTCACGTCACTGGAACCTGTCTCGGCGACCATCCGCGCTGCGGTCGCAAGCAGAGCCGCGCGCAAGTCGCCGGGATAGTGACGAGGGAGGTTCGGTTCAGGCATCACCCTCCACAGTCAAGAGGGTCGAAGTTGACACTGTCAAGATCGGTCGGCAACGTCCTGGCTCGACACTGTCAAGCCAGCGCAAGGAGCCAGTGGCGAATGCACATCCCGAAGCGAACACTAGCCTCCGGCCCCGCCGCTCTGGCAGTTGTCACTGGCACAGCGTGCGGAGGCGACGCCTCGCCGCTCCCGAGCGCGTCGTCTGCGCCGACCAGCACCGCCGTTGTCACCACCGAATCTGTTCCGCCCTCCCTCACCACGACGCTCCCGCAGCAGACGACGCCGGAATGCAGTTTCCGACCACCGCTGTCATCGTCGACGGCCAGCTTCTCGTCGTCGGCTCCCAGTTCGACCGAGGAGGTCCGATCGGTCCCGGCGAACCGCAGCGCCCGTTCACCATCAACGTCTTCACGCTCGAGTGACAGGATGCGCCTTGCTGCTCACGGACGGGCTGTCACCAGGGCCAACGGCTGCGCTCGACACCAGACGTCAAGCCGACATGGTCGGTCTACCTCATGACCCGAAGGTCCCAGGTTCGAATCCTGCCCCCGCCACGAAGAGAAGGCCCTGGCAGATCGAATGATCAGCCGGGGCCATCTTCGTTGTCCGACGTCCACCTCTGACGGAGCTTCCAGTGTCCTGCGTCAGGACGCCAATGCGCTTGCGGGTCGAGGCGACCACCGCCCCGAGCAGGAGGCGATCAGCCGAGACCGGCCAGCTCGGCGAGCCGAGTCACACCCCGGGCGCCGAAGGTCGCCAGGTCTTCGAGGGCAGCATCGAGGGCTGGCGAACCCGGATGATCGGGCGGCACCCTCGCAGGATTGATCGCGACGGTCGAGACCCACGTCGCGATGTCGGGTTCTGCACTGAACGCAGCGACATTGCGCGAGCCCAACACGTTCATCACTGCCCACTCCTCGAGCGAGTTGCCGTAGGACGACGGTGCACAGAGTGCGTTCTTGACGGCATCATCGTCGCGAGTCGCCTCGACGTAGCCGGTCAGTGCGGCACCGAAGCACGGGAAGCCGGCGCGAATCGGCTGCAGCGTGATCGCCTCGCTGCCCCAGATCGGAACGCGGGCGGGGTTCTTCAGCCCGTCGGCCGCGCAGTTGACGACCACCGCGTCTGCCGCCACGTCGACCGTGCCACCGGCGAGGTGGATTCGGCCGGGCTCGACCGAGCGGATCCGCCCGAGCCGGACGACGCGCTCGACGCTGCGCAGCAGGTCGAGTTCCCAGGTGGCGAGCGTGGGGGTCTTCGCCATGGTGGGCTCGACGGACCGATCGAGCCGCAGCATGACACCGGCGCTCTCGAGCTCCAGGAACAGCCGCGGTAGCGACACCGCCTCCGAAGCGCACCGCATCACGGTGGCAGCCATGCCGAGAAACACAGCGGGGTCGGGTTGGACGACGGCCCGGTTGAGCATCCATGGATCACGGGGGCGCACCCAGGTGATGGCGTCGGCCTCGACGCCCTCACCGAGCAGCCAGACGATCGCGTCGGTCGCCGTCTTCCCCGAGCCGACGATCACGTACTCGGCATGGGCGGCGAGCTGCGGCAGGTCGTTGACGGGAACGACGAACGCACCGTCGTCGACACGAAAGCGGGGCGGACACTCGGCGGGCACTTCGGGGGCGAGGTAGCGGGCGTCGACGATCCGACAGTGCTCGGGTACGACGAGCGGCTCGCCACCGTCGATCGGGACGACGAGCCCGTCGGCGTAGCTGTGCCGGAAGAAGGTGCTCACCCGTCCGGGGAGCCATGTGGCCAGCACCCGCTCGTAGTAGTCGAGGATCGCGGGCTGGTCCGCCCGCTCGTAGAGCCCGGCCTCGGGTCCCGACCGCTGCACGCCACCGCCGAACACGGTCGACGCAACTCCGTAGAACTGCGAAGCCTGGTGCAGCCGCACGAACGAGTACGCAGCTCTCCAGTGCCCGCCCACGCCATCGCGCCGATCGACCAGGG
>Ga0315901_10004626_pt1 | contig 17062 bp, 12 predicted proteins | sample LakEriMetagenome_10_FD_203761 | JGI IMG/M metagenome (GOLD analysis project Ga0315901, IMG submission 203761) | Freshwater fungal communities from buoy surface, Lake Erie, Ohio, United States - Buoy 2 MA116 | ecosystem: Environmental > Aquatic > Freshwater > Lake | place: USA: Lake Erie, Ohio...
GGCACCTCGATGTCGACTCGTCACGTCCTGGGGCTGAAGTAGGTCCCAAGGGTCCGGCTGTCCGCCGGTTAAAGTGGCGCGTTAGTTGGGTTCAGAACGTCGTGAGACAGTTCGGTCTCTCTCCACTCCATGCGTAGTAAATCTGAGACAAGTTGTCCCTAGTACGAGAGGACCGGGATGAACGAACCTCTAGTGTTCCAGTTGTACCACCAGGTGCATCGCTGGGTAGCTACGTTCGGTCGGGATAAGTGCTGAAAGCATCTAAGCACGAAGCTCATGTCAAGATTAGATTTATTCTCAAGTTTACTTGAGAGACACCTCCTAGGAGATTACTAGGTTGATAGGTCGCACGTGTAAGCACAGTAATGTGTTCAGCTAAGCGATACTAATGTGTGTTACATCTTTTATGATTTTATGAGGAGCTAAAGACATTTTATTCAATTTTTAGAGTTTAATACTCTATGAACTTTTACAATTTATTGGTTTTATCTCGGTGATGATACCGGTATGGTCCCACCTCTTTCCATTCCGAACAGAGAAGTTAAACATGCCAGGGCCGAAAATATTTAAGCAAGTCTTTGAGAAGATAGGTCGTCGCCGGGATAAAGCCAATAAATTAAATTCCCTTGAAAATTCAAACAAAATCATTGTTTATTCATTTCAAATTTATTATAATCTCCATTAGTATTTAAGCCTTAAAAACCCTATAAATACAAGTATTTAGTTACATGCCCTTATAAATTTATGAAATCTTATCAAATTTCAAACACAAACTCTCTAATGGATGAGCTCTTAAAATCAAATCCTTTAGTGATCAAAAAGCTAGTTGCTGGAGACTTAGTCTCAGGTAATGTAGTTGAAGTATCAAAAGACCAAATTTTGGTCGACATTGGCTCTAAATCAGAAGGAATTATCCCAAAAGAAGAATTCACTGAAGACATGGTTTTAGAAAAAACCTTAAAAATAGGCGATTCTATCGTTTGTTTAGTAATTCAAGCTGAAGATAGACAAGGTTACGCAACACTTTCTCTTAAAAAAGCTGAGAAAGAAAAGACTTGGAAGGATTTAGAAAATGCTTTCAGAGATACTTCTGTAATTGAAGCTACAGTTTTAGAGTATAACAAAGGCGGGCTACTTGTTGATATCAACGGTTTAAGAGGTTTTATTCCTCTTTCTCACTTAAACAGATCTCATTTTACTGATGAAATCACTGATTTCTCAGGAGGTTCTGAAACTGAACTTAAGAACGCTCTAAAAGTTTTATCCGGTAAAAAATTAACTGTAAAAGTTATTGAAATCGATAAAGCCAAAAATAGATTAGTTCTATCAGAAAAAGACGCTTCTTCAGAGTACTCAGAAGAAGAAAAAGAAAAGAAATTAAAGAGCGTGAAATCTGGTGATATTCTTGAAGGAATCGTTACTGGAATCATGCAATTTGGAATCTTTGTTGATCTTGACGGTCTTGAAGGTTTAGTACATATTTCTGAAATTGCTTGGGAAAAAGTTTCTAACCCTGGAGATTACTTCAGTGTTGGTTCTCCAATAAAAGTTTTAGTTTTAGGAATTGACGATAACTCTAAAAAATTAGCTCTTTCTGTTAAAAGACTTTCCAATAATCCATGGGAAGGTGTTGAAGAAAGATATAAAGTCGGACAAGTTGTTAAGGGTAAAGTTTCAAAAGCAGTCCCATTCGGTGCTTTTGTAACCTTAGAACAAGGTCTTGAAGGTTTGATTCACATTTCTGAAATGAAAGATAAACTTAATGTAGGTGACGAAGTTGAAGCTGTTGTCACAAATGTTGAAGGTGGAAACCAAAAACTTGCATTAAGTACTAAGCAGTTAAACAAAGAACAAGAATAAGTGTTAATACTTGATAAATTAACTGAAAAAGCTAAAGACGTATTGCTGGAGTTGTCTAAAAACAACTCCAGCTCTAAAGATGCTAAAGCCGTTTTAGAGGTAATTAAAAACTCCTCTGGAATTGGTAAAGCTCTAATTCAAAATCTTCCAAAATTAAAAATAAAATTAGATATGGATATTGATTTGAACACTTTAGTTCAAGAAGCTTTTTATCAATCTTACAAATTAAAAACCAATTATGTTGGAACTGAACACTTACTTCTTGCTCTTTTAAAGCTTTCAGGAGCTTCTGATTTAAATCCGCTTATTAAAGAATTAGGAAAACTAAATTCTTTTCCAAACTTTGTTAAAAGTGTTGAATCTCAAAAAAGAACCCCAGTACTCGACGCATTTGGAATTAATCTAAATAAAAAATTTATTAATATACAAGATAAATTTATTGCAAGAGAAGAAGTAGATGTTTTGATTTCAATCTTACTTCAAAAAGATAATTTCTCTCCTTTAATTGTTGGAGATTTAGGGGTTGGAAAAAGAAGTTTAGTAGACGTTTTTGTTCGAAGACTGGTAGAAAATGAAGTACCTTCAATGCTTTTGGACACAACTGTTATTGAGTTTGATATTGTTGGTTTTATTTCAAGTTTCTCAAATAAAGAAGGTTTGGAGTATGGAATTTCTTCATTAACTGAAGAATTAGAATCATTTGATAAAGTAATTTTATATTTCAAAAACTTTCAAGCTATTTTTGTCCCAACTCAAGGAGGTCTTACTGTACCTTTGGCGTTTGCGATGATCCATGACCAACTAAAAGAATACGGAGTAAAAATAATTACAGTTATGAATACTCCAATTTACGAAAAAGTTGTTGCTGAAAATGAACACGTTTTAGACGGCTTTTCAACTTTGTCTTTAGAAGAACCAGAAGATGATATTGTTAAAAAAATTGTGAAAGAAAAATTAAAAGAATTAAAAGAATTTCACAATATCAAAGTTGAAGAAGATGTTTGGGAGTATGCTCTAGGAAAAGCTAAAGAAATTAAAAACGAAAAATTTCCTAAAAAAGTTGTAGATTTACTTGATCAATCATTTACTAAAATTTTACTTAAAAACTCTAAGGTTCCGGCTAAATATAAAAATTTAATAAAAAAGAAAAATCTAGTCTGGGAAGAATTTAACGCTCTTATTGAAGAATCAAATTTCAACGAGGCTTTAAAATTAAAAACCAAATTTGATAAATTAAATTTAAAGTTAGACGAAGCTTACAGAGAATTTAATTCTGCAAAAAATTTAACTTTAACCACCGAAGAAATCGACGATGTTTTAGAAGAAATGGGAAACATAAGAATCGGTGCGAAAAATCAAGATTTTTCGCACCTCTCTAAATTGTCTGAAACCCTTAAAAAATTGATAATTGGGCAAGATATGGCTGTTGAAAATGTTGTAAAAGCTTTGATTAAATCTCGTCTTGGGCTTAGAAATTCAAAAAGACCATTAGGTAATTTTTTATTTTTAGGACCGACCGGAGTTGGAAAAACTGAATTTGCTAAAGCATTAGCATCCGAATTTTATGGAAGTAACTCTCTTATCAGGCTTGATATGTCCGACTTCGCAGAAAAACATAATGTTGCAAGACTAGTTGGCGCCCCTCCAGGGTATATAGGATACGGTGAGGGCGGCGAACTTACTGAAAAAATTGAAAAAAATCCTTCATCAGTAGTTTTGTTTGATGAGATAGAAAAAGCTCATCCGGATGTTTTAAATATCCTACTTCAAATTATGGAAGAAGGTGAACTTACTGATGCCAAAGGAATAACTTATGATTTTTCAAAAGCTGTCATAATTCTTACATCAAATTTAGGAACAGAATTTTTCCATAAAAACCAAATTGGATTAACTAGAGATGAAATTTCAAAAGATTTATCTCAAACAAAATTATTAGATAATTTGAAAAAAGTTATGAGACCAGAACTTATTAATAGATTTGATGAAGTTGTTATTTTCCACCAACTTGAAAAGTCGGCGGTTGAGCAAATATTAGAAAAACAAATTAACGAATTAATCGGAATTTTAAGAAAACAAAAAATTGATTTATATTTTGGCAAAGGTGTTTCCGAGCATTTAATTGAAAAAGGTTATTCTAAAGAATTTGGTGTCAGAGCTCTAAAAAGAATTATAGAAAAAGAATTAGTCAATAAAATTGCTGATGTACTACTTGAAAACCCAAAGAGACCTCTACACTTAAAAGCAAATATTAAAGAAGAACAAATTGAGATAACTTTAAAAAACAATGGCTAAATCAAAAACAGTCTATATCTGCCAAAATTGTACTTACCAAAGCCCTAGGTGGATGGGTCAATGCCCAGAATGTTCTAATTGGAATACTTTTATAGAAGAAGTAATCTCAAAAACTGTTGTAAGTTCAACCAAATCTTACTCTAATGTTTCAGTCAAGATGATTCGTCTTTCTGAAGTAACTTATGAAGAATCCAAAAGATTTTCTTCTGGTTTTTCAGAATTTGATAGAGTTTTAGGAGGTGGGTTTGTTGCAGGACAGGTTATTTTAATGGCAGGGGAACCAGGAATTGGTAAATCTACAATTCTTACTCAAATCTGCCGCAATCTTTCTGATTCAAAAATTTTATATGTTTGCGGCGAGGAAAATCCAGAACAAATAAAACTTAGAGCCGAAAGACTTGGGGTAAATACCCACAATTTATTCATGCTCACCGAAACTGATGTGGATCAAATTATTGCGGGGGTTGAGCAAAATCCTGATACCAAACTTTTAATTATTGACTCAATGCAAACTGTGACTTCAAATGAATTTATGGGAATTGCCGGAAGTGTAGGGCAGGTACGAGGTTGTATTCAAAAGGTTGCTGAGGTTGTTAAAAGATTAAATATCGCAACAATTGTTATTGGTCATGTAACTAAAGAAGGAACAGTAGCCGGTCCTAAAGTTTTGGAACACCTAGTGGACACTGTTTTGTATCTAGAAGGTGATCATAATCATTTATTTAGAATTTTAAAAACTATTAAAAATAGATTTGGGCCTGTTTCGGAAATTGGTCTTTTTGAAATGGGAGAAGGGGGCTTGAAAGAAGTTTTGAATCCTTCTGAAATGTTTTTATCTGAAAGATCAAAGCTTTCTATTGGAAGTTGTGTTTCTGTTGTGATGGAAGGATTTAGACCATTGATGTTTGAAATTCAAGTTTTAACCACGAAAACAATGTTTGGGTACCCAATGAGAAAAGCAAGTGGTTTTAATGTAAATAGGTTACAACTTTTAATTGCGGTTCTTGAGAAAAAATGTAAATTAGACTTATCCCAACAAGATGTTTTTGTTAATGTTGCTGGTGGTTTTAAGGTAGCTGAATATGGAGTTGATCTTGCTGTATGTTTAGCGATTGTTTCATCTTTAAATAACAAATCAATTTCTTCAGATTTGTGCGCTTTTGGAGAGGTTGGGCTCCTTGGAGAAATTAGAAAAGTTTCCCAAATGGAAAAGCGGATTTCTGAAGCTAAAAAACTGGGTTTTAAAAAAATTGTGACTCCAAATGATTATAAAAATATTTCTGATGCTGTGAACGAATTGTTCCCTAAAAGCAAATCTTAGCTAAAAAGTTGCACTTGTAAATATTATAGGGTAAAATACCTCTGCCTTCAAATTGAAGGTCTAAGGGAGATTAAATTGAAATATCTAGTAATAGTATTTTTATTTGTTTTATCGTCATGTAGCTCTAAAACCGCTGCATTACCAACTAAAACGGCAGAGATGCCTACGGCAACAGCTGTTCCAGTTTCTACACAAGTTCCAGTTCAAGACGATAACTTTCTTCTAATTTTGAATGAAGGTACCTTTATTTCAAATTTTGATTTCGTTATCAACGAGCTTTTAGCTCGCGATCCTGAGCTTGGTAATGTCCTTTTAGGTTGTGACATTGCGGTTAGTTTTTCTCCTACTGCTGAGGATGTTTCTATTGTTAGACCTTCCTTAAATGGTAAGAGTGACTGCGCGGTTACCCTGATTCGTCAGGTTGATTATTCTACTTCAGATAGTATTTGGGGTGACTACAACCCAAATCAGCCCAACGGTCGTTCGTTGGTTGCAGCTGTAATTCCTCTTGGGGAATCGGAGTTTCCCTTGATGGTAATTCCCGAAAATACCTTTGATGCCGAGTATTTTATTCGCGTCATAGGGCATGAAGCATTTCATATGCTTCGGTTTCTAAGGGATCAGAATTGCCCAGCCACGGCTGAAAAAAGCTGTGAAATTAATGAGGAAGTACTTGCTTTTCAACGTCAGTTTGAATTGCTAGAGGCATACCTTATTAAAACCGGGCAAATGGAATCCTACCAGGAAAAAGGTTTAACATTTTTGCCTGGAACCAGCGATATCAACAAAGATGCTGTGAGGCATGAATTTAGTCTTTATTTTCTGAATAAAGACGGTTTGCTTTATGACTATCTTTTTGATATGAACTATGGTGAGGGATTCAAATGAACTCCTTCGATGAAGAGCTCAACAAAATGGGATGCATGCTTCCCATTTGGGTATTCTTCGGAACAATTTTGTTTCTAATCGGAGTTTTCCTGTTAACAAAATTGTTAGTTTGGATTTTTTAGGCTGGGGCGGGAAGCGAGTATTTCAACTCACTTCCCGCCCTTTTTCTTTATGCTTGTAATTTTATACTTTATAGGTTAATATACTTCCGCCTTCAGAAAGAAGGTATTAAAAAAATAGGAGGAAGGGAAGGTAATGAAGAAATTCATCCTAATGATTTGTTTGGTTTTCTGGATAACGGCGTGTGGAAACTCCGTCGCACAAGACTTACAGACTGTAAATAGACTTGTTTCTCTGAATGAAGAGAATTTCTCTTCAGAAGTAAGTAACTTGGTTACAGAAGTAACCAAATATAATTCTGAAATAGGAGATTTTCTTTCTCAATGTGACGTTGGGGTCACTCGAGATGTGGGGTTTGATCTACTTCAAGAAAAAAAGATTCCGAATTGTTTGATTATTTTTGTTCCGAATTCCTTAACGCATAAAGAAATGCTGAAAGAATTCGCGCCACCAGGAGATCCAGACGATCTATTTACAGTTGCTATGGTAAAAGATGTTGTCGGAAGCGACTATCCTTTAATCTTTATTGGGGAGAAGGAATTTGACTTCTTTTACTTAACGCGCGTGTTAGCTCATGAAGGCTTTCATGCGATTAATGTAAAGAATAAAACAGAGTGTCTTTACTCTCCAGTATGCGAAGAAGCTAATGCTTATCGCATTCAGTTTGAGATTCTGAAGAATCAATACCCAAATTATTCGGGTATTGATTCTGTAGTTCTACCTGGCACGGGAGTTATAAATTACCGTGCATTGGAAATGGAGCTATTTCTCTACGATTCGTTCTTAAAAGAAAATCTTGAAAAAGAGCTTCTTTTAATGGGGTATGGTTTCGGAGAGTAGCTTCGGGGCTGGGGTTAGCAAAGCTAACCCCAGCCTTCTTTTTTTATAACTATCATTTGCAAAATTAAATATTATAGGGTAGAATACTTCTGCCTCAAATCGGGGTAAAAAGGAGAAAGAAATTGAGTAAGAATATTATTTCGTTTCTAGTTCTGGTGGTTTTTTGTATTTCGTGTGGGAATAATTCTGGAAATCAGACTAAGGTTGAAAAACCTATTCCTACAATTACAAAAGAATCGATAGATTTTGGGCCTGTTGGTCCCGATCAAGACCGGGTTGATTATGCTCAAAGCATTATCAAACGGGCTGATTCTCTCATCGCTGAGCTTGATGTTCCTGAACTAAATATTTTCAGCGAATATCTTAACAGGTGCTCTATCTGGAAGCCGGAAGGTGAGGGCGGTGCGAATATCAGTCCGATTTCTGATGAAGCTTGCCGCTTGGTTGTCTGGAAGGAAGGGGATAAAAGCCCTTACCTTCAAGATATGATGAGCGAGGATTTGAAATCTGCTCATTTTGCGTTTTATGATCATCTAAACGAGATGATTGTAATTCGTATGCTTCCAAATAATCCTGAAAATAAACTTTCATTGGATTTTTTGGCAATTGTTTTGGTGCACGAAGCAGTTCATGCACTCTTTGATGATAAAGAGTGCTTTACTCTAGAGTGTCGTGCTAGCAACGAAGCTTACGCGTATCAGGTAGAGTTTCTTCTTTTGGATATTCTTGGCAACAAGAAAAATCCAGGATATGGCCCAACTCTTCAGAAGGCTGCCGAAACAATGGCACCAGCTTATGAAGCAACCGGAAAAGTAGTCTTTCCAAATTATGAGAAAGATTCAAAAAACATGAAGATGTATTTTGAATCAGATTCTGATTTGCAAGACCAACTCTGGCTTTCTGTTTTTTGGCTTAGAAGTTATTGGCAGATGTATATCTATCTTCGTGAGGATATGCCGTCAGCTGATATTTCTTTCCAAGCATTTCTTAAAGAGATGTACGGAAGTGGAAGTATGAAGTAATTTCTATTTTGTGCGGCTGGGGTTAGCTTTGCTAACCCCAGCCTTCTTTTTTATAATAACCATTTGCAAAATTAAATATTATAGGATATAATTTCCAAGCCGTGATATTCTCGGTATAAAAGGAGACATCGTGAAGAAAATTATTTTTCTTATTATGGTAATTTTCTTGATTTCATGTGGGGCAAACAGCTCCGTGATTGAGAAAGTTAGTTACCGTATTGAGTTGCAGGATGATTTTACTCCAACCGGGGAATTGGTTGAAGTTCGTACCAAGTACGATATCAACAACCTTCCCTCACAACTTCCGTTCCCAGTCTATGCTATGCTGGGTGGAACTGGTTTGGATAGTTTTTTGAAGGAATGCGATGGTATGGGCCGGATTGAAGATGGGCAGATTTATCTGTTCAATAAAATTCAAGACTGCTATATTGTCCAAGTTCCCATGCAAGAACTTAATTCTCCTTATGGGGCAAATTTGAACATCTCGCGACCAGTTCTTGAACTGTCAGGAGAATTTCTCCCTGGTAAACGTATCATTTTGGTGAATGCGTCATTTTCACCTGAAATGCAGGGGTTACTCCTTGCTGAGTTCTTTTCGCACCGTAGCGATTCGTTCTACTACGCTCTTCCAGGTATTGTTCGTGCAATGTCTGAGATGGAGTTTAAGAGTGGTCGCTTGTGGATGAATCGAACTCTCCAAGAGGGGTTCAATCATTATTCTTACATTTCAGCTAGCGGAAAAGAACTAGTGGATGATTGGAATTTGATTGAGCTGGGGGGAATTTATGGAAGTGTTTTTGGTGATACCCCACGGGGTGAGGCCGAAGCATTCCATCGAGGCCGGTTCCTTGAATTCTATACTTTAAGTGAGCTTTGCAAAGATAAATTGCTTTGCGATTTTGACGAAAAGATCTTAGATTTAAAGGATTTTTAGACCCTGGGTCCCATGAAAGCGACAGCTTTCATGGGACCTTTTTTGTTATTATCTATTTTTATGTATTTTAGAAAAATTCGATTTAAAAGAGTGGCTTAATAGGCAGGAAAAACTCTCCACATGATTCGTCAATTGCGATAACCGCAGAGAGTTTTCTAAAATTAAACCCTCGATTGCTCGAGAATAAAATAGTGCTTCAGGACAGGTGAAGCTACAGGTATTAAACTACATCTACAAAAGTTATCCAGCAAAGGCTGTTTGGGTATTTAAAGTTTTAGGTTGAAATTTCTACTAAAACTAGAAAATATCTTAATTTTGATTGTGATTTTTATTTTAAAAGTTCTTGTAATTTTTCAAATTTAACCTATAATCTAAAGGTTCGCATATTTGGAGAAGAGTAATATGAACAAAGCACTAGGGCTGGTACTTGGGGTTTTGGTGGTCTTATTCGTTTGGATGAACTGGCCGGCTTCGGCACAGAGCACTAAGGCAACTTTGGCGGCAGAGGTACCAACTTCTACCGTTGTTGCTGAAGCTGTTCCTACTATTGCAGCAACTGTTGTTGCCAGCAACATTGCTGTAGACGAGCAAGGCAACTTGCTTTATCTTAACAGCGAGTGGGAGTCAGTTCGGCAGGATCCTAAAACCGCGACCGGCACTGTAATGGTGCCTGCAAATCGCGTGGTTTGGGGTGATCGCTTGGTCTTCAAGGATTGTGAGGGCAAAGAACATGATTTGAAAATGCCATCGATCATGGCTTTGCCATGTGAGGTTGAGGTAACTGTAACCTGGGGAGCGTATGCTCTGGAACCAGAAGTTACTGTTGATCTCGCAAAGCCCTATCTCGATAATAAATATCGAAAAAAGGTGGGCTTCCCCAAAGATGGATTTGTTGTTTTCCCCAAGGATGGGGCGGAAAAATCAGCGCCGTAAAAGCTGTTTAAATATGGGCAAGTGCGAATTTCGCACTTGCCCTCTTTTTTTATAATAATCATATTTAACAAAATACCCTATAGAGTTGACAATTTAAGCTTTTGAGAGTACAATTCAACCTGGATTTTTAATCACAAAGGAGAAAGTGATGACAAAGACACGCCTTAAGGGCACTCTTGTAAACTCCGCTGGCACTTCTACCAGCCCACTTCCAGCCTCGGACCCAGCGACTACTGCGCCTGCGGTTACTTCCGCTGTTCCGACTTCTGCTGTTACTCCCGCGGCTCCAAAGCCGCGTGTGACTGCTTCTGCTCTCATCGAGCAGGACATCGAGGAAACTTTCATTTCTTACCGGGCCAAGCTTCAAAAGCTTGACTCGATTGAGGAAGAAATCGCCTCGTTGGAAGGTGAGTTGGATGACCTCAAAGATCGCTACCCACGGCAATACCGTGAGGTCAGTGATCGCTTGGGGATTGACCTTGAAGCTCCTGAAAAGGAGTCGAAGGTTCCATTGCCGAAGCTGTCGGAATTGCAGCTGGGTCAAACGGCTATTTTGGCCGCTTTGATTGGTCTTGTGGTTTTGGGGATCCTCTGGACTTGGTGGAATAATCCAGGTCAGGGGGCCCTGCCTCCAGCAACTACCGTTGCGCAGGTTGAGGGAAACCTCACTGGCTTTCAGCCGCTTGCGACAGCAACTTCTGAAAGCGTTGGGATGATTATCATCCCAACGCCGTCGGTTGTTGCAGAAGCGACTGCTACTATTGAAGAAACTGCTGTTCCAACAGCCGTTCCTCCAACCGCCAAGCCGAAGCCTCCCACGGCGGTTCCGCCGACTGCTGTTCCGACTGCTGTTCCGCCCACGGCGGTACCAGCTCCCGAGTTTTGGGACTCCAACGCAATTGGGGTTTTTCAGATTAAGGAGTTTGGCGGCGTCTGTTCTGGTGACAAGGTCGCTGGAGTTGACGGTCCTGTGACCATTGCCTTCCCAGCTAACTACGGCAACGTAGAAGTAGTTTGGGGACGTTGTGTCGTTAACGGCGGAAACGCCGAGCAGATTGCAGCACAAGACAGTGCCGCTTGGGGAAAGAATTTTGTGGTGCGTAATGCACCTTAAGTTCTTCCAACACCCCTACATTTTGCCTAAAAGCAAGGTGTAGGGGTTTTCTTTTGCCCAAAATATCCATAAATTTTTAAATCTAGGATAAAATAAATTAATGTTTGATTCTGCCAAAAAAATCAAAAACATTATTTTAATTTCTCTGTTAACCACCATCTCTTTAGGTTTTTGTTTTCAAAATTATTCATCAAATACCTATCTTTCAGGCTGGGACACTTTACAATCAGAATTTGATTTTGGAATCGCTTTTAATAGGGCCTTTTCACCGGCTTTTCAAGAGCACCAGGGTTTAGGTGCTGTGTCTTCTCAATCACATATAGGTGATTTACCTAGAATTACTTTTTTATTTTTACTTTCATTTATTTTTAGTGAGAATTTTTTAAGATATTCCTATGTATTTTTAATGTTAATTATTGGTCCTTTAGGCGTTTACTATTTTCTTAAAGATTTACTTACTAAAGATTTTAACGATGAAGAAGATGAGTCAATGCTATTCCCAAGTTTTATGGGTGCTTTATTTTATTTAACAAATCTTTCCGTAGTTCAACATTTTAATATTCCTCTTGAAATGTTTTTAACTTTGTTTGGGTTTTTGGGTTTTGTCTTTTTATATCTTGCTCGATTTTTAAGAGATACTTCTAAATTAAATCTCAGAAATTTAGTTTTAGTTTCTTTTTTGATCTCACCAAGCTCCCATACCGCAACACTTTTTTATATGTTTTTAATGATTGTTGGCATCTATTTATTAGTAAATATTTTAATTTCAGAAGATAGAAAATTAGCTCTAAGAAATTCTGTTGCTGCTTTAAGTTTAATAATTGGAGCCAACTTATTTTGGATTTTTCCAAATGTTTATTTTATATTAACTCATGGTCAGGAAGTTTCTAATTCAAAGATTCATTTGTTATTTTCAGATCAAGCTTATCTTTCAAATTTGGCTTTCGGAAATCTATCCGATATTTCGTTACTTAAAAATTATTTATTTATCTGGCAGATTTGGAATGGGGAGAGGTTTGTAAATTTACTTGAGTCATGGATTGCTAATTTAAATATAGGAATTTATTTATTTGGGTATTTACTATTTTTCTTAGCAGTTGTTGGTATTGGTCTTTCATTAGTTAGGAAAGAAAAAAAATTATATAGTTTCGTAATAATTTTTTTTCTTTCTTCACTTTTTATTGCTTCATCTAACTCTATAGTTGGAAATGTATTTGATTTTCTAAGAGACAATGTTCCTTTCATGAAGGAGGCTCTGAGGTTTCCTTTTAATAAATTCTCAACTATATTTTCATTTGTAACAGCTGTATTTATTGCATATTTTGTTTATGTATTGTTTTCTCTGGTTCAAAGAGAGGCCTTAAAAATTACATCTGTAATTTTCTTTTTAATTTTTTCAATTGTTTATTTTCTACCTGCATTTAGAGGCGAATTAATAAACCCTCTTATGAGAGTAAATTTTAATAAAGATTATTTTGAGGTTTTTGATTATTTTAAAAACCAACCAGAATATGGAAGGGTTGCTGATTTACCAATACATTCTGTCTACGGGTGGTCTTATTATAATTTTGGATATCAGGGTGCTGGATTTTTATGGTTTGGAATTGATAAACCTTTATTAAATCGTGAGTTTGATAGATGGAATGTTAAAAATGAGGATTACTACAACGAAATGACTTTTGCTTTGTATAACAATAATCCTCAAAATTTAGAAAATATTTTAAATAAGTATCAAATAAGGTGGTTACTTCTTGATAAAAATATTATTGCTCCTAATGATGATCCTAAAATTTTACATTTTGAAGAAATAGAAAAAAATTTAGCAAAGTTATCTACTTTAAAATTAGATAAAAAAATTGGCACAAATATTTACATTTATAAATATTCTCCTCGAGAAGATTTTACGAAAGCTGAGATTATTGAAAAAGCTTATTATGTTTCAAATGAAAGTTTTAGGGAGAATTATGATTTAGCTTATGAAACTTATGGAAATTATTATTCTGATTTTTCTCAAGATATTTCATTTGGTTTTAAAACTGCAACAGAAATTATTAATCCAAATATTATTTCTGCTGATGATCAGAATTTTTATTTAAAAAATATTAAAAATCTTAAAAAAATTGAGAACTTAGCAAATGTTTCTATCAATGGAAATTCATTAGAAGTAAAAACAATTGATAAAAATGCAACATTTAGCTTACCTAATAATTTTGATCTCTTATCAATCAACAATGAAATTCTTGATAAAGGAGTTTCAAAACAAATAAGGATTGGATCTGACTCCGAATTAAAATCATTCAGAATTTCTTCTAAAGGTACTAAACAAGATATTGATAATTTTGTTTCAGTGGGTAATTGTGGTATTGAATCGTTTGGTTCAAGATACTCACTTGAGAACAATTCAAATAGTTACGTATTAAGTTCTAATAACATTACTGGTTGTATTAATTTTGACTTAAGAGATTACTTGAAAGCCAAGAAGTTTGATTTTTACACATTTAATTTCAAAGTAATGAATCAAAATTCTAATTCTTACTTTTGTGTTTTAGAAAAAGACAGCCCTGAATGCAATAAAATTAAACTAACTGATGTTAACGAATTTATTTTAGATAGTAGTTCCACAAATCTGGTTATCTTTAATGAGCCTATAACCAACCTCGAGGCAATTTCTAGCTATTATGCTTTTGAATTGAATTTTTTAACCCAAATAAATGATATTAAGCTTGAATTTGAACCTTCTTTTTTTGAAAGAGGTGCTAGCTTAACGATAAAAAAAGATCCGAATTTATCAGGTAACCTTTCAAAATTCGGGTTTAACCCAAGAATATGCCAATCCAGCGACTTAATTTCCTTAAAAACAGGTCTTTTTGAGTCAAACGAGTTTAATTTATGCGATAACTATAATATCGACTATGATCCAAAAAGCTTTCATTTACTTGAAATAAAATCAAAAAATAACTCAGGATTACCTTTAAGGCTTTGCCTTCAAAATTCAGAAACCCTAAAATGTGACTTATTCATGGCGTTACCAAAAAATAAGGAATTTAATTCAGATTTTATTCTTTTACCGCCGTTTTTAGGTCCTCATAATTTGGCTGTTACTAACCAGGTAATTGAAGGAAATTCCTCCTCAAACGAAATATCCTATATATCTGTTAGAAAAATCGACTATTTAGACCTTTTTGACCTTAAAAAAGACGCTTTTGAGAGAGTGTTTGTCTATCATAAATCTTTTGATAGGGGGTTTGTGGCCTTTTGTGGGTTTGGAATTTGCCCATTTAAACATGTTTTGGTTAATAACTGGGCAAACGGTTGGGTAATTCCTCAAGATTCTTCTTTTACAGAAAAAGATATTTTAGTGATTTTTTGGCCAAATTTCTTGAGTTTATTTGGTTTTTTTGGCTTTATTTTGACTCTATTTTTGGTTCAGAAGTCGCTAAAAACTCCAATTAAACCTATAGCAATTGACAAAAAGTGATTTTTACCCTATAATACTAGTCTAATTTGGTTATTTAATTTTCTGCCCAGAAAAGTAGATAAAAATGAATTATCTTAAGGTTTTAGTACTGGGTGCTTTCGTTGCCACATTAGGGTTTACTCCTGTATTTGCTGAATGTAACAATTCTGGATATGGAAGCTCAAATTGTGATAACAGTTCAAAAGATTATGTTATTGAGAAAAAAGTAACAAAATCTTCAAAAGATTCTAAGGAAGAGAAGATTACTAATGTTAAAAAAGGTGAAAATTTTATTTACACCTTTAAAATCAGAAACAATACTGATAATGAAGTTACTTTAAAGTTGGTGGATAACCTTCCAAAAGAGTTCGAAAAAGTTTCAGGTATTGGTTTTACTGAAGATGTAAAAGTTGAAAAGAATTCTTCTAAAACTTTACAAATGACAGTTAAGGTTAAAGACTCAGAATTTGAAGGAAAGAAAAACTTCGAAAAATGTGTAATTAACAAAGCATACATTTATAAAGGTGATAAAGAGAAAGACTCTTCTACAGCTACAGTATGTTTTGGTGATGGAACTAAAGTTAGTTCCCTTCCAAAAACTGGTACTAACACATTAGTTTTAGGTGCTTCTTTAGTTACAACTCTTCTAGGTTTTGGTTTATCAAGATTTAGAAGATAAGGTTTGGGGGCTTGAAAGATAGGCTGGGTTTAGGTGACTTTACGCGGCTTATCTTTCAAGCCCCTTAGACTTTTAAAATACATTAATTGAAATTCCAATTTCAAATGTTAAAATATATCTCAAGTTACCTTAAGTTTTTTCCAAATTCTGTTTTTTAAAAATTTTAAACAGGGTTTAAAGTTGGGAGGTAACTCTGGGGCAGTAGTTATCTCCCAACTTTAAATAACAAAGAATTTAATTTATGACTCAAGAAAATCAAGATAAAGTTCAAGATACAACTAAAGAAACTGTTAAAGATAACGTTAAAAGAACCTCAAATGGTTTAGATTTTAACAACCTACCAATAAAAGGTTACGTTTATATCCAAAACGATTACGGAAAAATAGTCCAAGATCAACCACTTTCAGAAGAACTTCCTAAAGATGTTTATGTTTCACATTCTCAAATGAAAAAATTTGGAATGAGAGCTGGTGATGTTATTGAAGGCTTAGCCAGAGGTCCTGAAAAAACTGAAAAAATGTTACATCTATTAAGAGTAGATAAAGTTGCAGGTATGTCGATTGATGAGGCAAAGAAAAGGCCTTACTTTAACTCCTTAACACCTATATTTCCATATGAATGGTTAAAATTAGAAACTAAAAGTGATGTTTTATCAACCAGATTAATAGATTTAATAGCACCAATTGGTAAAGGACAAAGATCCATGATTGTCGCTCCTCCAAAAGCCGGTAAGACTTGGTTATTACAAGCAATTGCTAATGGAATTACCGAAAATCATCCTGAAGTAAAAATTATTGTAACTCTTATTGGTGAAAGACCAGAGGAAGTTACTGATATGAAAAGAAAAATTAAAGGTGAGTTTTACTCCTCAAATTTTGATGAATTACCTGAAGAGCAAATTAGAATTGCTGAGATTTCAGTTGAAGTTGCAAAAAGACTTGCTGAAAAAGGCGATGATGTTGTGATTCTAATGGACTCTCTTACAAGATTAGCAAGAGCCTATAATATGGCGGTTCCTCCAAGTGGTAAAACACTTTCTGGAGGATTTGACCCTTCAGCTTTATATCCACCAAAAAGATTTTTTGGTGCTGCTAGAAAATTTGAGGAAGGCGGTTCTTTAACAATTATTGCTACTTCACTTGTTGATACAGGTTCAAAAATGGACGATGTAATTTTCGAAGAATTTAAAGGAACTGGTAATCAGGAATTAAGGTTAGATAGAAGTCTCTCTGAAAGAAGAATTTATCCATCAATTGATATCAAAGGTTCTGGAACTAGAAATGAAGATAAGATATTAGACGCTAAAACACTAGAAAGTATATTTAGATTAAGAAGAATGGTAGATTTACTAGGCGAGAAAGAAGCAACCGAATTAGTAATTCAACAACTTAAAAAATCAAAAACTAATCAAGACTTTTTAGACACTTTAACAGCTACTTCTAAATAATTCGTTGATAAATCAATAAAAAAACTCTTTAATGATATAATTAAATTTATCAATTTATGGGTTTCAAAGACTTTAGAGATAGATTTTATCGAAAAAATTATTATTCAAAATCTATCTTTCAAACAAATAAATATTTCAAATTCTTAAAAAAGTAT
>Ga0315901_10004629_pt1 | contig 17061 bp, 31 predicted proteins | sample LakEriMetagenome_10_FD_203761 | JGI IMG/M metagenome (GOLD analysis project Ga0315901, IMG submission 203761) | Freshwater fungal communities from buoy surface, Lake Erie, Ohio, United States - Buoy 2 MA116 | ecosystem: Environmental > Aquatic > Freshwater > Lake | place: USA: Lake Erie, Ohio...
TTGTCCACCCGGTTGCCATCCATATCCACCACTTCAAAGCAATAGCCCTGCCACACCAATTGATCGGCTTCGTGCGGAATGCGCTCGAGGCCATGCATCACGAAGCCGGCCAGGGTGTGGTACTTCCCCTGGGCGTCCAAGCCAAAGATGTCGCGGCCGATCAGCTCGGTGAAGGCATCGAGATCACAGCCGCCATCCACCAGCCAGGAACCATCCTCCCGGGTGGTGATCTGGGGGCTGTCCTGCTCCTCCACGGAGGGGAGATCGCCCACGATCCCTTCCATCAGATTGTTCAGGGTCACCAGACCTTCCACCCCGCCGAATTCATCGCTCACCAGGGCGATGTGCACCCCGGTGCGCCTGAACTGCTCGAGCACGGTCAGGGCCCTGGCGGTCTCGGCCACATAGAGCGGCGGCTGCACCAGCTGGCGCAGGTCCACCGGGTCGCCGGCGATCCTGGCGGCCAGCAGGTTGCGCACGCTCACCACGCCGAGGCATTGATCGAGGCTGCCCTGGCCCACGGGAAAACGGCTGTGGGTGCTGGCCAGCGCCTCCTGCAGGCACTGCTCGAGGGGATCCTCCAGATCCAGCCAGCGGATGGCCGTGCGCGGCGTCATCAGGCTCTTGATCGTGCGATCGCCCAGGCGCAGCACCCGTTGCACCATCTCGTGTTCCACCGCCTCGAACACGCCTGTGTCGGCCCCCTGGCGGATCATCGCCCGGATCTCGTCCTCGGTGATGGTGGGCTCGCCGGCGTCGCCCACCCCCAGCAGCGCCAGAAAGGCATCGGTGGAGCTGCTGAGCAGGTGCACCAGCGGGGCGCCGAAGCGGGAGATGGCGGCCATCAGGGGGGCCATGGCACAGGCCAGGCGCTCCGGGTTGGCCAGGGCCAGACGCTTGGGCACCAGCTCCCCGAGCACCACCGAGAGGAAGGTGATCCCGGCCACCACCAGGGCGAAACTGAGGGGTTCGCTGTAGCCCGCCAGCGGGGGCAGGCGCTCGAACAGCGTGGCCAGCCTGGCGGCGATGGTGGCACCTCCCACGGCACCGGTGAGGATGCCGATCAGGGTGATGCCGATCTGCACGGTGGAGAGAAACTGATTGGGCGATTCCGCCAGCCTCAGGGCCACCCGGGCCGAGCGCCTTCCCTGCTGGGCAAGTTGCTCAAGCCGGTGGCAGCTGGAGGAGACGATCGCCAGTTCCGTGCCGGCGAACAGCCCGTTGGCCAGGATCAACACCAGGATGATCAGGATGTCCTGCAGCAAAATCCTGAGCACTGAGGTGGTTGACCAAGGATAGGAGAGCACATTTCCTCAGCTCTTCATCCCCCGTTCGCGGAAGAACAAACCCATCCAGCCGGATCTCAGGCGCGCTGCCGGTGTTCATGCCAGGCAGAACGATCAGCACAGCCGGCGCACCAACAACCAGGGCGATCAACCTGTCATCGTCAGAGAAACATGGCTCCATGGTGAACAGGAGTTGCTCCACCAGGTAGCTGCTGTGGAGAAGCAGCAGCAATCCGCCGGGCCAGGCCCAGCCACAGCCGGCCGGCCTCCCTAGGTTGCAGCCAGTGACGCCAGCAGGGGGCAGGCATGCAGCTGTCGCCGGCCCAGCCCGTGTGGTCGCTCTGCGGCGAGGGGCTCCATGCAGCCCTGCAGACCAGCGCCCAGGGGCTCAGCTCCACGGAGGCGCGCGAACGCCTGGCCCGGTTCGGGGCCAACCAGCTGCCGCCTGCCCCGAGACGTCCGCTGATCCTGCGGCTGGGCGATCAACTGCTGCACGGGATGGCCCTGCTGCTCTGGCTGGCCGGTGCCCTGGCCTTTGCCGCGGGCACACCGGCCCTCGGCTGGGCGATCTGGGCGGTGGTGCTGATCAACGGGCTGTTCTCCTTCTGGCAGGAGTACCAGGCGGAGCGCAGCCTGGAGGCCCTGCGCCGGGCCCTGCCCCAGCGCGTGCGGGTGTGGCGCGACGGCCAGCTGCAGGAACGGGATGCGGCCGAGCTGGTGCCGGGGGATCGCATCGCCCTGGAGGAGGGGGATCAGGTGCCCGCCGATGGCCGTCTGGTAGCGGCCCACGCCCTGAGCCTCGACCTGGCGGTGCTCACCGGCGAGTCCCTGGCGGTGGCCCGCCATGCCCGTCCCATCCCCAGCGGGCGCGGCGACCTGCCGGTGCGCGAGCAGGCCAACCTGGTGCTGGCCGGCACCACCGTGGTGCAGGGACGCGGCGAGGCGCTGGTGGTCGCCACCGGAGCCGACACGGAGTTCGGCCATGTGGCCCGGCTCACCGCGGGCAGTGAGCGGGGGATGAGCAGCCTGGAGCGGGAGGTGGGGCGGATCGTGCGCACGATTACCACCATCGCCGTGGCAATGGCCGTGCTGAGCTTCGCCCTCAGCTGGCTGCTGGTGGGCCTGGGCCCCCTGCCCAGCCTGGTGTTCGCGATGGGGATCCTGGTGGCCAACGTGCCCGAGGGACTGCTGCCCACCGTGACCCTGGCCCTGGCGATCGCCGTGCGGCGGATGGCGCGGGAGCGGGCCCTGGTGCGCCGCCTCTCGGCAGTGCAGACGCTCGGCTCGGTGAGTGTGATCTGCAGCGACAAGACCGGCACCCTCACCTGCAACCGCATGGCCCTGCGCGCCACCTGGCTGCCCGGGGGCGATCAAAGCTTGGAAACGGCGCTGCTGGAGGGGGCCTGCCTCTGCTCCAACGCCCATCTCGAGCGCGGCGCCGGCGGCCCGCACTGGATCGGCGATCCCACCGAGGCCGCCCTGCTGGTGGCGGCAGATGAGCGGCAGATCGACAGGGAGAACCTGCACCGGAGCCACCCCCGCCGGCGCGAGCTGCCCTTCGACTCGCGCCGCCGGCGGATGACGGTGGTGGTGGAGGCCGGCGGCACGGAGTTGCTGGCGATCACCAAGGGGGCACCGGTGGAGGTGATCGCCCACTGCAGCGCCCAGCTCGGTGCCAACGGGCCCGTGCCCCTCGAGCGGCAGGAGCGGGAGCGGGTGCTGGCGGCCAACGACGCCCTGGCCCGCCAGGGCTGCCGGGTGCTGGCGGTGGCCCGGCGCCAGGGGGATCACAGCCTGCTGGAGGACCGGGCCGAGGAGCTGGAGCGGAACCTGGTGCTGGTGGGGCTGGTGGCCCTCTACGACCCGCCAAGGCCGGAGGTGCCCGAGGCGATCCGCCGCTGCCACCAGGCGGGCATCCGGGTCACGATGGTGACCGGCGACTACGGCCTCACCGCCCAGGCGATCGCCGAACAGATCGGCCTGCTGGAGCCGTCCCAGCCCGCGAGCCTGGATCCGGTGCGGGTGATCGAGGGCAACCACCTCGACCGCCTCAGCGACGCCCAGCTGCGCCAGCTGCTCCGGTATCGGCGCCGGCTGGTGTTCGCCCGGATGGCACCGGAGCAGAAGCTGCGCCTGGTGCAGGGCTACCGCGCCCTGGGGGAGGTGGTGGCCGTGACCGGCGATGGCGTCAACGACGCCCCGGCCCTGCGCGCCGCCGACGTGGGGGTGGCCATGGGCCAGGTGGGCACCGATGGGGCCCGGGAGGCCGCCGACATCGTGCTGCTCGACGACAACTTCGCCACGATCGTGACGGCGGTGCGTTTCGGCCGTGGCGTGGTGGCCAACATCGGCAAGTTCCTGCCCTACGTGCTGGCCAGCAACGTGGCCGAGATGCTGCCCTTCCTGGCCATGCTCACCCTGGCCATCCCCGCTGCCCTCACGGTGCTGCAGATCCTGGCGGTGGATCTGGGCACCGATCTGCTGCCGGCCCTGGCCCTCGGCGCAGAGCCGCCGGAGGCGGGCTGCATGCAGCGGCCGCCGCGGCAGCGGGATCAGCCGCTGCTCACCAGGGCCCTGATGCTGAGGGGCTATCTGCTGCTCGGTGCGGTGGAGGCGGGGCTGGCCATGGCCGCCTACCTGCTCGCCTGGCGGGCCGAGGGGGTGGGGCTGTCGGAGCTGCGGGCCCTGGCCCCGGCGCTGCTGGCCGGCACGGCAGAGCCAGCGTGGCAGCTCCTGCAGCGGCAGGCCTCCGCCGCCACCTTCACCACCATCGTGCTCGGCCAGCTGGGCGTGCTGATGGCCTGCCGCAGCGACCGGCAGCCGGTGCTGGGGCGCCCGGGCCTGGGCTGGCTGCGCCGGAACCCCCTGCTGGGGCTTGGGATCGGCAGCGAACTGGCGATCGCCGCGCTGCTGGTGCTTGTGGCGCCCCTGGCGGCCGTGCTGGAGCTGGCCCCCTTCCCGGCCGCCTGGCTGGGCTGGATGCTGCCCGTGCCGGTGCTGGTGGTGCTGGCGGACGACCTGCGCAAGCGGCTGCTGGCCGGCCGCCCTCAGCGGTGCTCGATCAACTCGCTGGCGGGGTAGCGCACCTTGGCCAGGGTGGCGTACCTGTCGTCGGCGGCGCGGTAGCCGCAGGCGCACACCACCCGGGTGCGGTAGGGGCTGCTCTCGAGGCCGAGGATGCGGTCGTACTCCGCCGGCGAGAAGCCCTCGATCGGGCAGGTGTCGATGCCGAGCAGGGCGGCCGAGGTCATCAGGTTGCCCAGGGCGATGTAGAGCTGGTTGCTGGCCCAGCGCTCGATCTCGGCGGCACGGGGACCATCGATCAGGTCCACCTGGATCAGCTGGCGGTAGGTCTCCAGGCTGGAGAGCTCCAGGCCGCGGGCGGCGGCTGTGGCGGCCACGAAGCGGTCGGCATCGGCGGCGCTGATCGTGCGCTTGGCCAGCAGCACCACCAGGTGGGAGGAATCGGTGATCTGGCTCTGGTTCCAGGAGTGGGGGCGCAGCTCCTGACGCAGGGACGGATCGTCGATCACCAGGAACTTCCAGGGCTGCAGGCCGTAGGAGGAGGGACTGAGCACCAGGCAGTCCTCCAGGGCCTGCCACTGCTCGGCCGGAATGGATCGGGCGGGATCAAAGCTCTTGGTGGCGTAGCGCCAGCGCTGGGCATCGAGCAGCTCCTGAACCGCGATCGGCATGGGTGGGCAGACAATCTCCCTGCCAGTCAATCCGATGGCAGAACCCGGCGGCCTGGAGCCAGTCTCCAGGTCTGGTGACTGCTGGGCAGGCAGGAGTCACTGGCCGGATTGTCCATCCCCGTGCTGTAGGTTGAAGGAGATTCAACGATCACTCTCCAGCAGGTTTTCTTCCAGGCAACGAGTTCCGAAGGGTTTTCCAATCCGGCATGTCTCCAGCTCGGCCAGCGACTTTCTCCAGGGCATTCAACGAATCGCGTTCATAAGTTCGTTCATTTCATGACCATTTACGTGGGCAACCTCTCCTTCGACGCCGAAGTGGAGGACCTTCAGCAGTTGTTCGCCGAGTACGGCTCGGTGCGCAAGTGCACCCTTCCCCTCGACCGGGAAACCGGCCGCAAGCGCGGATTCGCTTTCGTGGAGATGGCTGAGGCCAACGACGAAACCAAGGCCATCAACGACCTCCAGGACGTGGAATGGATGGGGCGGATGATCCGGGTGAACAAGGCCGAGCCCCGTCCCGCCGGTGGCGGTGGCGGCGGCGGCAATCGCTGGTGATCCCAGCTGCCATCAGCTCAGCCGCCCCAGGGGCGGCTTTTTTCATGGGCCGCTGTTGCATTCCGTTACACTGGAATCACAGCCGCTGCCGGTGGCTGAGACCCGCCCCGCCTGGGGTTCCCCGGAGCTGATCCCGATGCAAACCGACTACACCGCCGCCATCGTTGGCGTCACGGCCCTGGTGATCCTGCTCACGGGGATGACGGTGTTCGTGCTCAGCCGCCCGAGCGACCTGGCTCCCCGCAGCCCGCGCTGAACCAGGGTTCGGGAACGAAGCGCAGCGCCGCGTACTGGAGTGTCCTGTCTCGAAAATAGATCTCCCGCCCCTGGCAGAGCACAGGTCGGTGGCTGCAACCCGCCCCATGGGCCTGGGTGGTGAGATCGCCAAGGCGACCAGGCCACACGGGATGTTCCATGCCGAGCACCACCCCCACGCCGTCGGCTTTGAACTGCACCAGGATCACCGGGAACGGCGGCCGAGTCTCTCCCTCAGCCTGCAGCCAGCCATCGAGGGGCCAATCGGTTGGTCCCAGGTCCATCGCCGCCATGGCAGCGCCAAACCGTTGCCACAGCTGGTTGAGCTCCAGCTGCTCCTGCTCGATGGCGAATTCAGGCGAATCCTGCGCCCGCATGGTGCTGACGGACTTGTGCCTGGTTAGATCAAGGGTGGAAAGATCCTGGTTGGGGTTGGTGTTCACAGTGCCCTCTCCTCCTGATGACACAGCCGGATAAGACTGTGCGGACAACAGACTGCTGGCTGGGCAGGCGCCAGAGATGCTGAGAGCCCGCCCCATTGACTGCGATTGAAAGAGAAGCAGCTGTAAAGTTGCCCTCAGGCAACCAGCCAGCGCTCCCCGTGCCATAAACATCACTGCCATGGCACTACTTTGATTCTATGAAAAGCACCGATGGGGTTGGTGCCAAGCATTGATTCGTAACCCCACCAGGCGGGCCGAGAGTGACACCAAAGGGCAGCAGATGGCAGGCAGCACTGATGCTTGATCCATTTCGCTGCGGGAGTGCTGGCCAGCTGAGTGTTCCCCTCAGGCAGAGCTGCACACAGGCAGACTGGCTTCACTCCTCAGGCAGCACAGCATCAACTGCCTTCTGAAGAGGGTCATAGACGGCCTTATTTGCCTCAGCTTCGAGGACCGGAGCGCTCTTGAAATCGAAGATTGACTGGCCTGCGAAAACAAGGCCAGGGATCACGAAGAACACCCCAAGAATATAACCGGGTACAACCAGGGGGGAACGCCTGGCACCATTGGCCAGGGCCTGGGCCGATTGCATGGGCAATCGGTAGAGCGGAGGGATGGCTGCGAAGAGTGCAGCGCCTAAAGCATTGTAGAGAAAGTGAACGATGGCCACATGCAGGGCAACGAGCTGATAGGGCCCGGTCATCGCTGTGGCGGACATCTCCTCCAGGGCGAACTGAGGCAGGAGAGGTTCTGGCGTGAACAGCTCCAGAAGCGGATCGAAGCTCTCCGCCTCGCAGCGGTGGACCTGTTCGAAGGCGAACTGGTTGGGCCGCCGGCCCCCGGTGCCATGGTGGTTCCCAACTCCGTGGACGCGCTGCTGGTGACAGCCGGGCAGACCGGGAGGGAGTATTCCATACCGAATTGACCGCACCTGAGAGGATTCCGTTCACTCAGGCCAGGATCGGGAAGCAGCCCTGCAGGCCTGTGACCAGAATCTGCACCGCCACGGCGGTGATCAACAGACCCATCAGCCGCTGGAGCACCTGCTCCCGGGTGTCGCCCAGCCATCCCCGCAACTGCGGCGTGGCCAGCAGGAAGAGGTCAAAAGCCAGAGCCATCACCCCAATGATCAGGCTCACCAGCAGTCGGCCCCCACCAGCAAGCGCAGACGAGAACCACTCCGTAGGTGAGAGCCGCCACGCGGCTGATCCGGCGCAGCCGTTCCCGGTTCCCGGCTCCGGCCTGGCCCACCACGCTGAGCAGCCCCACCGGGTCGCTCATGGCCAGCAGGCCCACGGTGAGCGCGGCCACGTTCATGGCGTTCGGCCTGGGAGACCCATGGCCTGAGCCCCGTAATGGCGCGTCATGTCGGCCTGCATGTGCCAGGCGCTCAGCAGGGTTTTGGCGATACGGCGCAGCTCGGCCGGATCATCACAGGCGTCGATGGCCCGTGTCTGGGTTTCCAGCGAGAACTGGCGGCTGAGGGTGAGGTCGAAACCAGTGCTGGCCACAGAACTGCTCCAATCACTACGAAATGCAACAAGAGTGACGCTGTTGCCGTTGGCGGGTTGCCGAACAGTGGCGCTCCAGTCGTCGCGCAAACCGGGTTCAGAAGCTGAGGTGGGTCTGGCCGGCGAAGCGGCCGGCGTAGCGCTCGCTGCCCTCCAGCTTCTGGAACACGAACTGGCAGATCGGCAGCCCCGGCGCCACCGCCAGGGGCGCCGGGCCGAAATTGCTCATCTCCAGCACCTGCTGGCTGTCGATGCCGGGCCCCATGAACGGGGCGCTGATGTGCACCATCAGGCCGAGGCGGGCAAAGCGGCTGCGACCCTCCAGCCAGCCACAGATCCCGGGCCCGAGGGTGAGCCGCTCGCGGGTGATGCCCAGCACGGTTTCGCCGGGCATGATCAGGATGCTGCCCCCCTGTTCCACCTCAATCTTGTCGGTGAAGGCGCGGTAGTCGGTGTCGTCGCCCACCTCGATCACCTGGTGCACCTTGCGGAACACGCGGAAGGTGCTGGCCAGGGTGAGATCCACGGAGGCGGGCCCAACCCGTTCCGCGCAGAAGGGCGCGATTGTGATGGCCCCCTCGGCGATGGCATCGAGGATGGCCTGCTTGCCTAAAACGGACATGGGGCGCCATAGCGGCCTGAAACCGTAGTCGGCAGGGGGCCGAAGCTGGTCCAGCCCAGCCCCGGCCGGGCGCAGGACGTGGCCCGGCGGATCCTGGGGGAAGACGTGACCCAGGTCGCTACACCACCAACCCAAGGATCTGTCCCACAATCGCCATCACCTCCTCCAGTTGGGAGTCGTTCAGTCGCCCGATCGGATGGGGGCGAGCTCCCCTGGCGCGCCAGTCGAAGGATTTGAGCTGCTGGCAGAGCACATAACGGTGGGAACCCGGCCGATCGGGGATGGGGCCCAGATCCACAGCAAGGGTGGAGCCACGGTTGTAAGCAGCTGTGGTCATCGCGCAGCCCACCACCAGGCCCAGGGTGGAATGGAAGGAAGCGGTGGAGAGCACCGCAAAGGGATGGTGGTGCTTCATCTCGCGGCCGGCCTGGGGGTTGTGGTCGATCCAGATCACATCGCCGCGATCGGGCAGCCAGCCTTGGGCGGCTCGGCGGGGACTCACTCGATGACCTCAGCACCAACCGGAGGCAAGGCCATGGCCTCGGTGGGTTCACCAGCCATGGGCTCGTAGGCCTCAAGCCGTTCGGCCAGGGAGAGGCGATGCTGCACCGGCCGGATCATCACGCCTCCCTCCACAACGGAGAGTTCCACGACCTGATCCACTTGAAGCTGAGCCTCACGGGCAATGGAGGCGGGCAAGCGGATGCCGAGGCTGTTGCCCGAACGCGTCAAACGGATGGTGGGCAAGGTGCTCACCGGCAACGGCATCACCCGCTGCGAGAAGGGGAGCTACGCCCTGGTGGGCGGGGAGGAGCTGAGCGACGCCGAGCGCGACCAGCTGCTGAAGCTCTGCCGCCAGCGCCTCGATGCCTTCCGAGAGCAGCGCGGCGAAGCGGTGTTTGCCCACCGCAGCCGCCATCGCACGCCGATCAGCGGCTCGATCAAAGTCCGGGTTCACCGATGCGCCAGGGGCCGGTGCGAGTGCTGCGGGGCGGGCTGTTGCTCGGCAAATCCCGCACCAACGGGCCCTGGAGGTGGACCACATCGTGCCCAGGAACCAAGGCGGTTCCGACGACCTCAGCAACCTGCAGGCCCTCTGCTTCCGCTGCAATGCCGGCAAGCGCGATGCTGTTTGCCGACGCAAGAGGGCACCACCGACTTCCGCGATCTGCAGGCCAGCTACGCCCTGCACGAGGCAGGCTGTGTGTTCTGCGTGCTGGAGCTCCTCACCGGGCGGATGGCGCGGCCAGAGATCAAAGTGCGATCAGATCCTGATCTCCAATCGCTCGGAGACTGCTCCTTGAAAGCGTCAACAGCGATTGGGTGCGACCCGATGCGGCAACAAACTCAACCTCGATATTTTCAGGATCATGAATAGCTACGCATGAATAGCTACGATAGCACCGAGATCGCCCAACTGCAGATCAGAAGCAGGTATGTCGTGGGTGAGAGCAACCGTTTGGTGCAAGACGAACATGACTTACTCCGGAAATGCGGTGACGAGCCTTGGTTGACTGGAGTGATCGGGGATCAGCCAGACCGTTCTGAATGGACTGGCAGAACCATTCGGGCCCTTTAACGTAGCACTGATGACAACTTTCGTCCCATAGGCGCTGCTCTCGATCCTCTCAACCGTGCCAGTCTGTCCATGCTGGAGCAGATCATCCCGAAGACGTGTCCAGGATTCAGCGGTGTAACCAAGTGAGCGAAATACCCTGGCCTTGAAGCGACCAACAGGATACGTGGCTGACAGTAGGTAGTCGCAGATCTTGGCTTCTTCCACAAGTGCGTGGTCTGCATGGGGGAGCATTCGTGGGCCAGGGTGATCGCCAGGGGCTTCTCCCCTACAAGTGCCACCCCCGTCACGCCCCGCACCAGCCTTGGCCTGCCGGCGCCAGCATCCCCCATGCCCCCGCCCCCCTCCGCCACCTGCCAGCCCAGGCACAGGACGTGGCCCGCCAGCGCCTCGATTGCAACGCTGGCCGCAGAACCCTCACGCCTGGGTCCATAACCGGACTTCCACGTGCTGAGAGGCGGCATGGAAGTCCTGATCTGTTGTCAGCAGGGTCAGGTCGTAGCGCTGAGTGAGCTGAATGAGCAAGGCATCAATCGTGCCGATCTGGACACCCCGTCGGCGACAGACATTGCGGATGTCGGCGGCTGCGATGTGGTCAAGTTTGTCGGGCTGAAGACAGGCGAGCACGGAGAGGCGCTCCACGAGCTGGTCGCGGTTCCTGGGGCCGGCAAAACCCTGCAGCACCTCCTGAAGCACCAATCCCGTGGTGAACACCTGCTCGGCGCCCAGGAGAGCGCCGCGGAGTGCGCCCACCTCGGGCACCCCCGGCTGGCCATCACGGCGGAAAGCCAGCGACCAGACCGACGTATCGACCAGCAGGCTCACCGCTGGCGTTCCCGTTCGGCCTTGTAGTCGTAGCCGGGGTCCCAGTCGAGCTTGCCGAAGAGCTCAGCCACCTGGCGCTGCTCCCGGCGTGCGATGAACTCCTGAAGTGCGCGGGTAACGGCAGCTTTCTTGGTGGGCTCACCGCTGACGCGGAAGGCGTGATCGAGCAGGTTCTGATCGAGAGCGAGATTCGTGGCCATGTGTGACCTCCTGGTGAGGCTTTTACACACTATGCCCTCCGCGCTGGCTGAGGGAACAGAACAAGACATGGCAGCAGGGCTTTCTCTCCACCAGTGCCACCCCCTGTCACACCCCGCACCAGCCCTGACCTACCAGCGCCTGCGCAGGACGTGGCCCGCCGGATCCTGGGGGGCGCATGGAGGGTAAGGTTCACCTTCAACAGCATCACCCGCTGCGAGCGGGGCACCTAGGCCTTGGTGGGCGGCGAGCAGCTGAGCGACGCCGAGCGCGACGAGCTGCTGGCCCTGTGCCACAAGCGCCTCGACGCCTTCCGCCAGCAGCGCGGCGAGGAGGTGGACCACATCGTGCCCAGGAACCACGGCGGTTCCGACGACCTCAGCAACCTGCAGGCCCTCTGGCAACGCCGGCAAGCGCCGCCCAGCGCGAGGCGGGCTGTGTGTTCTGCGCGCTGGAGGGCAGCGGCCGGGTGCTGCTGGAGAACGAGCTGGCGCTGTGCATCGCCGATGCCTACCCGGTGACGCCGGGCCACAGCCTGGTGATCCCGCGGCTGGTGTCACGCAACCCCTCGAAAAAGGCGTCCAGCTCCTCCCGGAATCCAGGCTCCTGCAGCAGCGCATCCCTGCGGAACAGCTTGGCGCGCATAGGGCCCTCCCGCCGTGGTCGATATCGAAACTAGATCAGGTGGGCTGGTTCGGAGTGGAGTCTCCATGGTGGTGCTCACTTCGCCACGCTCAGCGGGATGTTGGGGCTCTCCGGGTTCACATCCACGCTCTGCAGCTGGGGCCGCAGCACCAGGTCCATGTCTTCCATCGGGATCGCGCCCAGGAGCACCTCATTGCCCAGCACCATCGCGCCGGTGAAACAGCGGCGGTTGCGGAAGCGCACCTCCACCGGGCCCACGTAGGGCACCGTGCGCCGGTGGCCATCCGCCAGCACCACCTCGCGCCGCTCCAGTTCCGCCAGGCTCAGCTGGATCGCCAGGTGCTCCGGGATGCACAGGTGCACGGCTCCGCTATCCGCCAGGGCCGACACCTCCAGCGGCGCCAGATCGGGCCGGGTGGGGTTGCTGAGCGAGAAGGTGCCGCGGATCAGTCCCATGGCGGCAGGTTAGCCAGCCCAGATCTCTTCCAGCTCCAGCACCAATCCCGGCAACACCTCGCCGCCCTCCAGGCGCAGAGCGTTCTCCAGCCGCTGCGGTGCCGTTGCCACGCCGCCTGCGGGGCGGGCCAGCCAGATCTCCACGGCCCGCTGCTCCGGGAACAGCAGCCAACCCAGCTGGGCCCCATTGGCTTGGTAGACCTCCATCTTGCGCCGCAGGGCATCGGCGCCGCGGGGGGCTGTGTCGCTGGCACTCGCCAGTTCGATCACCAGATCGGGGCAGAGGGGTGGGAACGTGCGGCGTTGCTCAGGAGACAGCGCCTGCCAGCGCTCCCGGCGCATCGCGGCGGCATCAGGGCTGAGCACCGAGCCGTCGGCGAGGCGAAAGCCCGTGGAGCTGTCGAACACCTCCCAGCATCCCCGCAGATCAGCCCAGGACTGGAGCCGGGTCAGCAGGCGTGTGTTGCGGCGACCGGTCTCGCCTCCGGTGGGGGTCATCGCGATCAGCTGGCCATCGGCTGCGAGTTCCAGCACTGCGTCAGGGTTGGCCTCGCACACCTGCGCGAACTGCTCCGGGGACAGCCGCAGATCGTGCGGCAGCAGCAAGGGCGCCAAGCCGGTAACGGCAGCTTCGGGCGCGGCTGGAGCGGCAGCAGGTGGAGCGAACGTCATCTCCCCTGGGTGACGGAAGCTCAGCTTAAGCCGGCTCACGCCGCCCACACCTCCCGCTGGAACTGCTGCAGCACGCCATCGAGCTCACCGCCGAACAGCTTGTTCAACCGCGGCCAGCCGCCGCCTTCGCGGCGGAACAGCAGGGCGTCGTCGTCGAGGGCTTCGCGATCCACGATCGTGATCGCCTTGGTCTGGTTGGCGATGCGTTGCAGCCAGTCGCGTTGCGGTTTGCTCCAGCTCCTGGAGGCCAGGATCCGCTGCAGCGCCTTCTCCACCCGCTGCTCGTAAGGCATCAATCGTGCCGATCTGGACACCCCGGCGGCACAGACGACCTCAGCAACCTGCAGGCCCTCTGCTTCCGCTGCAATGCCGGCAAGCGACGCCCTGCGCGAGGCGGGCTGTGTGTTCTGCGTGCTGGAGGGCAGCGGGCGGGTGCTGCTGGAGAACGAGCTGGCGCTGTGAGCCGCCGATGCCCATTCAGGTGCGCTGCTTCCAGCGCTGGGGATCCTGGCGGCCGTGCAGGGCGATCACGAGAATTTCAGTGCCCTGCTCGCGGAAATAGACGGCAAAGGGAAATCGACTCAGCACCACCCTGCGGATCTGACCGTGAATCAAGGGAAACGATTGGGGATTGAGGCGAATGCGCTCCACCGCAGCAGCAACGGTGTCGGCCAAGTCCTGGGCCAACGCCGATTCACGCTTCCGGCAGGAAGCGAACCAAGGGGAGCGTCATCCGAGGCCGAGCTGGCTGCGCACCTCATCCCAGGGCACTGCTGCGCCAGGGTTGGCGAGATGGGCCGTCCAGCGCCGATCCAGCTCAGCGCAGAGGGCAGAATCGGGCGGCATCGCCCCTTCCCGGGCCTCTTCATCGAGGCTGTCCCAGAGGGCGATCGCTAGGGCGAGCCGTTCGTTCTGGGGCAGCTGAAGCAGGTCAGACATCGGCGTCATCGCCACCAGGAACGGCTGAAAACCCAGCGTAGGCACTCTCCATGGCCGGCAAGGGGATGGGAGGGATGGAGGACATGGCAGCAAGGCTTCTCCCAACCAGTGCTACCCCCGTCTCACCCCCGCCAGGATGCCCCCATGCCCCCCCCGCCAACGGGAATGGCTAGATCCACCAGAATGGAGAGCATGAGCACCCCGGTTGCGCCGCCGATCGATGCGCGCCTGCAGGAGATGGCAGCGCTGATCCATGGCGTGATCCCGGGCTCAGAGGTTCGCCTGTTCGGATCCAGGGCCAAGGGCACCGCCGGTCCTGAGTCGGACGTCGATCTGCTGATCACTGCCCCGGATGCCTGGCTGGAAAGGCGTAACCGCTTCGAGGTGCTCAATCAGCTCTGGGGGCTGCTGGCGCGAGCGGATGTGTCGCTGGACCTGCTGCTGTACTCCGAGCGGGAGTGTGAGGAACGCCGCCAGTGGCGTAGCCACGTGATCGGCAGGGCGTTCCGGGAGGGGCGGTTGCTGGATGGTGCTCTCTGAGCCGGAAGGCCTGCTGGGGATCGCCATCGCCGATCTGGAGACTGCCGAGGCCTCCAGCGATCCGGCTGTGTTCCGAGAGGGAGCCTGGGGCTTCTGGTTGCAGCAGGCGGTGGAGAAGGCACTCAAGGCCTGGCTGCTGCAGCTCGGTGGCGATCCTCCACTCACCCATGACCTGCGCCGTCTGCTGTTGCTGCTGGAGGCCGAGGGGGTGGCCACGGCCCATCACGAGCCGCTGGCTCAACTCACCATCTATGCAGTGCAGTTCCGCTATGACGCCGATCCCGCTCCCCTGGGGCTGGATCGGGAGGCCTTCAACCGGCAGGTGAAGGAACTGATCCGCCGGGTGCAGGCACTGGTTGTGCCGGGTTCCGAAGCTGAGGGCTGAGGGCTCTGCCATGCCCCCGCCCCCTCCGCCACCTACCAGCCGCTGATGCTGTAGCCGCAGGCTTCCGCGGAGCGGTTGGAGCTGCTCGGCCACGGTGTTGCCTGGCAAAAGGCTGCCACGCCCCCGCGCAGGACGTGGCCCGCTGGATCCTGGGGGAAGACGTGACCCAGATCGACTACTACACCGAACGCGTCAAGCGCATGGTGGGCAAGGTGCTCACCGGCAGCGGCATCACCAGCTGCGGGCGGGGCGGCGACGCTCAACGGCTCGGTCAAAGACCGGGCTCACCGATGCACCAGATGCCGCTGCGCGTGGTTCCGGGCGAGTCGTGAATTCGTCAAAATGAGGCCTCATGGCCGGAGGAGTAGGCGGTTGAGTCGGTACAACGTGCTTGGATCTGCGGCTGAGTGTGAACCTGGCTCGAATGGCCTGGTTCTACGCAACCGACTGGGCACCAGCGATCCGGTGGTGATGGATGAATTGGAGCGAAACCAACTCCTTGATCTCTATCAGGCAACAATTGGGCAAGAGATTTCAACCAAACCTCTGAGAGCCTCAGATCTGCTCGGCTGGCACAGGGAGTGGCTGAGCACGATTTACGACTGGGCAGGTAAGGTTCGAACATTCAACCTCAGCAAACAAGGCTTTGCCTTCGCCAGCGCTCACTTGTTGCCTGAACTTCTCGCAGCCTTCGAAAGCGATGCACGCACTGGTCAGCGGGCTGGCTGAGGTGCATCTGGAATTTGTGCTGATTCACCCCTTCCGTGAAGGCAATGGCCGCATCGCGCGGCTGCTGATGGATGTGATGGCTTGCCAAGCAGGCATCGGCCCTCTGGACTATTCAGCCTGGGACCAAGACCGCGAGACATACTTCGGGGCAATCCGCGCAGGAGCTGTGATGAACTCCGTCCCGATGGAGGAACAAATCAGGCAGGTGCTACCTGGCTGGCCTGCCGATCGGTGAGGGCACGCTCCAGTTCTGCGACGGACTGGCCCGTTTCGATGGCCGTCGAACTGGCTACGGCACGGATGATGCGCGCATCCATCGGCAGCGCATTCGCGATCTTCCGCAGGTGTTCAAGCTCCCGGTCGGAACTGGCCATTGACGAAGCGCTCACCTCCCCATTGTGCCAGCACTGGCCAAAGTCAGTGCCACCCCCGTCTCACCCCAGCCAGGATGCCCCCATGCCCCCGCCCCCCTCCGCCACCTACGAGCGCCTGCGGCAGTTCATCGCCGAACGCATGAAACGGATGGTGGGCAAGGTTCACCTTCAACAGCATCACCCGATGCGAGCGGGGCAGCTACGCACTGGTGGGCGGCGAGGAGCTGCTGGCGCTCTGCCGCCAGCGCCTCAATGCCTTCCGTGGGCTGCGCGCACAGAATGTCACCGACAGGGTCAGGAACCGTGAAGTGGCTTGACCCCAAAAGGTTGATCAGGCAGGCCAGGGCGTCTGATCACGCCATTGGCAAAGTCTTCTTCAGTGAGCTCCGGGATCTCTTCATATTCCTCGGGCTGAATCTCATGCGCATCAACGCGCTCTAGATCAGAGTGGATTTCCCGATGAGCGGAGGTGGGGGAGAAAACGACGTTGTTCTCGGTCATTGGCCTTACGCATGGAGATGATGTGCTTGATGCCGTTGCGCTCCGTATAGACCACGATCACAGCGCGACCTCGAAGCAATCCAAAACAAACAATCCTCTCCTCACCATAGTCTCTCCTGCGATCGGGGGCTTCGATGGTGGGACCAGCACAAACGCTCTCCGCATCGAGAAAGTCGAGGCCGCGCTCCTCAAGGGTGCGCAGCCGCTTGCGCGGATCAAAGCGGATCCTCATGCGGGGTGGCTTGGGCCGGGCAGGCAGCGTGACCACTCAGAGCGGATCAGCATGGCTATGAGGAAAGGTTGCAAGGGACAAGTTCCACCCCCTGTCACACCCCGGCGAGGATGCCCCCATGCCCCCGCCCCTCTCCGCCACCTACCAGCGCCTGCGGCTCTACATCGCCGAACGCATGCGCATGAGCCACGTGTACCAGCCGCTGATGCTGATGGAGCTGCTGGGCCGCCGCAGCCCCGCCCCCGCGCAGGACGTGGCCCGCCGGATCCTGGGGGAAGACGTGACCCAGATCGACTACTACACCGAACGCGTCAAGCGCATGGTGGGCAAGGTGCTCACGGGCAACGGCATCACCCGCTGCGAGAAGGGCACCTACGCCCTGGTGGGCGGCGACGAGCTGAGCGACGCCGAGCGCGACCAGCTGCTGGAGCTCTGCCGCCAGCGCCTCGATGCCTTCCGCCAGCAGCGCGGCGAGGAGGTGTTTGCCCACCGCAGCCGCCACCGCACCCCGATCAGCGGCTCAATCAAATACCGGGTGCTCAGCCGCGCCAGGGGCCGCTGCGAGTGCTGCGGGGCACACGAGCACCAGCGGGCCCTGGAGGTGGACCACATCGTGCCAAAG
>Ga0315901_10004630_pt1 | contig 17060 bp, 18 predicted proteins | sample LakEriMetagenome_10_FD_203761 | JGI IMG/M metagenome (GOLD analysis project Ga0315901, IMG submission 203761) | Freshwater fungal communities from buoy surface, Lake Erie, Ohio, United States - Buoy 2 MA116 | ecosystem: Environmental > Aquatic > Freshwater > Lake | place: USA: Lake Erie, Ohio...
GTGTACCGGCAGATCTACCAGCACCTGCGCGACAATGAGCAAGATGTCGTGGACCGCGTGCTGGCAGACGTAGCGTGGTCTTGATTTGTGTCTAGGCCCGTAATACCGTTTTCCACAACACGGAGGCGGCTGTGGAAAACTGTAGAGAGTGTAAGTTTTGGGACCACGATGGGCTGTCTTCCTATGGCATCTGTCGCGCGGTTCCGCCAGCCGGGCAACTAGGCTGGCCGCGCGTGCAGCCAATAGATTGGTGCGGCGCATTCGTAAAAGATGAAAAAGCTGTGGAAAAGGTGAAAAATGTCGGTCGCCCAGTCAAAACTCGTTAAGCACTACAAGGAAGTCCGCGCCCGTCTGGAGGGCAAGCCTGCGGTAGTTGCGCCTGTAGTTACACTGCCCGCTCCTGAGCCAGTGCCGGAAATGGTCGAGAAGCGGAAGTCTGATTTCGAGAACCGTTCTGAAGCAATCAAGGAATGGGTGCAGCGCGAGATGGCGCGCTGGGACAACGTCCCCAAGATCTCGACAACGATCAACATAAATAGGCTCATCCAAGAAGTGGCGGAGAAGTACAAAGTCCCGCCCACGCTGATGCTGCAAGATAGTCGGTGTCGGCCATTAGTCTTCGCCCGGCACGAACTGTTTTATCGCTGTGTCATGGAGAAGGGTTGGAGTTACGCTCGTATCGGGCGCTACTTCGACCGCGACCATACAACCGTGCTGCACGGCGTTCGCACGCACGCAAAGAAGTACGGCCTGCCGCTACCAGAAGGAGTGAAAAGCTGATGGACGAAGAGGAAGATTTCGTTGACGAAGTCCCGCCATTCCAGCCCTCCGAACTGGCACAAATGGCATCATCCTTGGTTGCCTTATCCCGAGCCGTTGACAATGCCAGAGATCGTCACGCTAGAACCCATCTCCTCACCGCTATGTCGGGCATCGCTTACATGCTCAACCCCCCTAGAGGAGAACTCGTCGTTGCTTCCGACAACGGAAAGCGGTGACGTGGATTATCGGTCGTTGTGGGTTGCCGCGCAGGCGGAACTTGCGGTCGAACGGGCAGTCAGAGAAACCTACCAGCACATCGCCACAGAGCGACTGCTACGCATCATGGAGTTAGAGAATGGCCGTTGACCTAGAACCGATTTTCGAGCGGGCCGAAGACGCGAACCTTACCCACGCGCTGTTAATCGGGATCTCTCACGACAACAGCTCATTCCATATTTATGGCGATGAGGAAATGCTCGCGCCAATCGCCCTGACCCTATTGGCCGTGGCGCAGAAATTGGTGGTCGAAGACCTCGCCAATATGGACACTGGGGTTCTGAATTGAATTTGTGGAAACACCAAGCCGACGTGATGCCCGCCCTAAAGAGCGGGCATTTTCTTCTTGCATGGGAACCCGGTTGCGGGAAAACCCGGCCATTATTGGAGGCGGGGAAGGACGGTCGGCAGCTTTATATCTGCCCGGCTGCAATCCGTTTCCAAGTCGCTGAAGAAGCGGTGCGCTACGGTGCACGTGTACAGGAAGCTGTACAGGTCTTGCGGAACGGTAAAGACAAGTTGCGCCCTGATGCGGAGTTGGTCATCTGTTCATACGATCTGATGGCTACGCTGCCAGTGTGGCGGCAACTTTTTGCGGCAGAATGGGATAGCTTGGTTCTAGACGAAGGCCACATGCTCAAGACACCGTCCGCCAAGCGGACGCGGGCCGTGTATGGCTTTAAGGCGGACAGTACGGGTGCGCTGTTCCGGCGCGCAAAACGTGTGTGGGTTGCGACCGGCACGCCGATAATGAATGACCCCAGTGAGATCTGGACGCACGTCAGCCGGTTGTTCCCAGAAGCCAAAGGCGATTGCCGCACGCTCTCGCATTGGATCGAACGCTACTGTCAATATATTGACACCCCCTATGGTCCAAAAATATTTGGGGTCAAAAATCTGGACGAACTGCGGCAGAAGCTGGGGCCAACGATGTCCCGGCTGCGGAAGGTGGATGTCCTAAAAGATTTGCCGCCGTTGCTGGTGGACACGTTCGTCGTAGAACCGCGCGACATTGATCTGACCGACGTGCCAATGGACGCGCTGGAAGAGTTGGAACGCCTGCTACGGGATGACAGTAATGATATCACTGCAATCACTGCGCTATCAGTTCCTCTGTCTACTCTCCGCCGTAGGATTGGTTTGGCTAAAGCGAAAGCGGTTGCGGAAGCGGTTCAAAACTACATCTGGTCCGGTGGTGACAGTAAAGTGCTGGTCTTCTTCCAGCATACCGATGTCGGGCAGGAGATATTTGACGCGCTGCGGTTTAATGGGCCGGTCCTTTATCAAGGTGGAATGACACCAACCCAAAGAGAAGCCGCGCTCAAAACCTTCCACCAAGATCCGAAGTGCAAAGTTTTCATCGGACAAATCCAAGCCGCAGGCACCGGGCTCAATCTACAAGTAGCAGACAGAGTGTTCATCGCAGAACCGGCGTGGACACCCGCGCTCAACGAACAGGCGATTGCACGCTCATATCGGGGCGGGCAAACCAATATGGTCCACGCTTCCCTGTGTGTATTGAAAAAGTCAGTTGACGAAGATGTGACTAGGGTGCTAGTGCGTAAAGCCAAGTTAGTCAGTGAAATCGTGGACGGAGAAAAAGATGGCAGCGCACAGCAGGTTCGGAGCAAGCGGAGCGCATCGGTGGATGCGGTGTCCGGGGTCGATTAGCCTCTCTGAAGGTATCGAGAACGTATCGTCGGCATTTGCGGAGGAAGGCTCACGTCTCCACGCATTGTCAGAAGACATGCTGCGCGGGCAAACCCGGCTCTTCGACACTGAAGAATTTACTGACGAGCAACTGTCCGTCGCACAGGCTTACGTGGACGTGGTCCAACGTGAGCATGAAGAACTTGGCGGTTCACTGCTGGTTGAGCAACGCTTCAAACTCCCACAGCATCCTGAGTTCTTTGGTACGGCGGATGCGGTCATCGTGTCGCCGCCGCACCTGCGCGTGCTTGATCTCAAGGCCGGTCGTGGCGTTGCTGTCGAAGTGGATTACGGCGGCAAGATCAATCCGCAATTGGGTTTCTATGCGCTTGGCGCGCTGACCGTTGCTGGCAATCCAGAACAGTTTACTGACATTGAAGTAGTCGTGGTGCAGCCCCGGTTGGGCGGGGTAAAGCGCCGCAAGGTGACGCTAGATGAGTTGCAAGGATTGGCTAAGGAGCTAGTCCACGCTGCTTATTTAGCGTCACAACCTAATGCGCCCACCGCCGCAGGGTCGTGGTGCAAATTCTGTTTGGCTCGCGCGACGTGTCCGACGTTGAAGTCGCACGTCAACACGCTCGCCAAGGACGATTTCGACGATCTGAAAGATCCGGCAGACATGACGGGTACGATGATCGCGGAAGTGCTGAACGAAGCTGATGTCATCGAAACGTGGCTGAAGGCGGTCCGTGAAAAGGCTCACAAGCAACTAGAGGACGGCGTTGTCGTTCCGGGCTGGAAGCTGGAGGCGAAGCGGGCACAACGGAAGTGGCGTGATGAACGCATCGTGAAGCAGCGCCTTGCGTCGGAGGGTCTAGATGGGTTTCTCGACGAGAAGCTTGTCACCCCCGCGCAGGCAGAGCGCCTTGCTAAGAAGCAGGGTGTAGTGATTGATCTCGCTGACCTCACAGTCAGTGAAAGCAGTGGGTTCAATCTTTCCAGAGACGTGCAGAAGGATTCTGCAACTTCTACCGCGTCTGATGATTTTGCAGAGTGAAAAGGTGAAACAGCAATGACGAAACTTATCATTGGACCCGGTCGCATGTCGTTCCCGGCTTTGTTCGAACCGGCCAAAAACCAAGACGGTACGCCGGGCGACAAGTATCAGGTCACGCTCCTCCTCCCGCCGGACTACGACACTGCTCCGATGGTCGAGGCTCTGAACGCAGCGGCGGCAGAGAAGTGGGGCAACGACAAGAGCAAGTGGCCGAAGACGTTGCGCGGGCCGAAGCTGGTCATCCGTGACGCTGGCGAGAAAGAACATCTCGCTGGTTACGAGCCGGGTTGGAAATTCGTTGCTCTGAAGACGAAGAACCAGCCGGGCATCGTGGATGCGATGAAGAACGAAATCACGGACCCCCGTGAGGTTTATGCTGGCCGTTGGGCGCGTGTCTCTGCACGGGCCTACGCTTACGACAACGTGCTGAAGGGCGTGGGCTTCGCGCTCCAGAACATTCAGTTGCTCCAGCACGACAATCCGTTCGGTGGCGGCGCTGGTCGCGCGAAGGATGACTTCGACGAGATCGCTGCTGAAATCGGCACGGCAGGAGATTGGGACAACTAATTCCCCCAGTTGTCCCCGAGGGCGGCGGCGCTTCAGTCCCGTCGCCGCCCTCAATCATTTAAGAGGCAAGCATGAGATTACATCTGGACTTTGAAACGCGCAGCACAGTCGATCTCCGCGTCACAGGCGCATACCGCTACGCAGAAGATCCAGAGACGGAAGTGATCCTCGCTTGCTACGCCGTCGATGACGGCCCGGTGCAGACATGGTTCCACACGGACGCAGTCGCACTGCCAGAAGATTTACGCGCCGCCCTTGCGGACGATGACTGCATCATCGTCGCGCACAACGCAGGCTTTGAAAAAGCCATGATGCGCTACATCATGGGCCCGCGACACGGGTGGCCGGTCCCGCCCCCACACCGATGGGATGACACCGCCGCCCGCGCAGCGCGCCAAGCTTTGCCCCGCTCTCTCGAAGGCGCTGCAATGGCGTTGGGGCTAGAGGTCCAGAAGGACACAGAAGGCCGCTCACTCATGCTCCGCATGTGCCGCCCGCGCTCTGTTGCGGAAGACGGCAAGATCACATGGTGGGACGATGATGCCCGCATGAAACGGCTGGCGCAGTATTGCGCGACCGACGTGGAGGTCGAGCGCGAACTCGACAAGATCCTGCGGCAGTTGACCCCGGAAGAGCGTGACATCTGGTTGCTGACGGAAGAGATGAACGACCGTGGCGTGGCGATAGACGTGGATTTTGCCACCTACGCCGTACAGGTCGCGTCTGAGGCGCAAGAGGCGCTGAACAAGGAACTCAATGAGATCACCGATGGCGCGGTCACGGCAGCGACGAACGTCGGAAAGCTGCGGCAGTGGCTGCTGTCCAAGGGCTTTGGGGTTCTAGAAGGCGAAGACGAGAGCCTCAATAAAAAAGCTGTGGAAAACCTTTTGAAGTCGGGAGCCATTCCAGACGATGTCCGGCGCGTGCTGGAGATCCGTCTGCTGGCAGGCAAGAGCAGTGTCAAGAAGTTCCAAGCCATGCTCGACCGGGTGTCGAAGGACGGGCGCGTGCGTGGCAATCTCATGTATCACGGTGCTTCCACGGGGCGGTGGAGCGGCGCTGGGGTCCAGTTGCAGAACCTCCCGCGCGACACCGTGAAGGATTTTGATTGGTCCCGGAAGAACCTGACTGCGTCGATGGACAAAGTGCTGTCCACCCTGTCGCGCATGGTGCGTGGGTCGATCATGGCAGCGCCGGAACACAGGCTCATGTGGGCCGACTATGCGGCAGTCGAAGCACGCGGCGTGGCGTGGCTCGCGGGTCAGCAAGACCTGATCGACCTCTTCGCCAAGGGCGGCAAGGTCTATGAAGAGATGGCGGCTGTGATCTTCAACGTCCCGGCTGAAGAAATTGGCAAGGACAGTCTCGAACGCTTCCTTGGCAAGACCGTCATTCTCGGCTGCGGCTATTCGATGGGCGCGCAGAAGTTCCGCATGTCGTGCGCCGCGATGGGCACGGAGATCGACGAAGAGTTGGCCTACCGTGCGGTCAATGCCTATCGCAGCAATTATGCAAAGATCCCGCGCTTGTGGAAAATGCTGGACGAAGCGGCGATTGCCGCAATCGGGCAGCGTGGGCGTGAGACAACATACCGCTCCGTGTCGTTCTATGCGGACAAGAATTGGTTGCTTATCAAGCTGCCGTCTGGCCGGAAACTATTCTACCGTGATCCGCGTCTGGTCACGTATGCCGGTCCTTACGGCGAGAAGGTGAGCGTCGAGTATTCCGCCGTGAATAGCATGACGAAGAAGTGGAACCGTGAGCGGACGTTTGGTGGAAAGCTGACGGAGAATATTGTGCAGGGGCTGTGCCGTGATCTAATCGCGGACGCGATGCTGCGCCTTGAAACAAATGGCTATCCTGTCATCGCTTCTGTCCACGACGAAGTCATCAGCGAAGTGCCAGTCGGGCAGGGGTCGATTGAAGAGATGGTGGCGCTGATGTGCCAGTTGCCGGATTGGGCAAAGGATTTCCCGCTTGCAGCGGAAGGTAAAGAAGGTGTGAGGTACGGTAAATGAAGACTGAAGATTTAGCTAAAGAACTCGGCGGGATCTTGGATGAGGCGAAACAGCTTGTAACAAAGGACCGGGCTGGTACCCATGGCAATGCAATCGAAACACTCGACGCTTTGGCTGAGTTCTGGCGCTCATACATCTACGTTAGAACAGGCGATGTTGTCTATCTTAATGGGTCTGATGTCGCTGAGATGCTTTGCATGTTGAAGCTGGCCCGCAAATGCACGGGCAAGTTCCACCGGGATAACTACGCAGATACCATTGGCTACGCGGCATTGGCTTACGCTGCCGCAAAGTGGGAAAATAGTGATGAAGATTGAAAGTTCAGACGATCTGCTGAAGGCGGTTGAGGCCGCTCGAATTGAGCAGGGTCTTTCCGAACGTCAACTATCAGCTAAGGCCAATATGTCACATGGCTCTTATTGGTGGTGGAAAACTCATGCGGGTACCACATCGCTGGACGTGGCGTTGCGCTATATTAGAACGCTCAATTTGAAGGTCGAGGTTAGCTCCCAGTAAAAAAAAAGGCCCTTTGCGGGGCCTAAGTTTACAGGGAGAATCACGGAAAAAGGGCACGGCGGTGCTGCGTCCTTGGTTTCCGATAGGGGGAACAATGACAGAGAATGTTTTGAAGTACAAGGTCACTTTCGGACAATCCACGGCTCCTTTCATTGCCGCACGGTTTCCGCAGAATGATCTGCTTCCAATCGTGCCGTTCGATGCGCCTTTGGCAAAGGGCACGACCGTCGCGCCGGAAATGCGTGGCAAGGTGCCGGGCATGTTTTCGCGTGGGCAATGGTGGGGTCTTGGTGGCGCGTGGCCCACAATGGGCATCACCGACACACAGATCAAAAACGCTGCGCCGTGGCCCACAGAGAACGTCGGCCTGCGTGCCGAAAATTGGCCTGCGGTAGACATCGACGTTGCGTCGGATGAAGCACGCGAGCTAATCGAAGGCATCGCAGCCTTCCATCTGGGCGCTGCACCAGTGCGCGTGCGTGCCAATGCACCGCGTGCGTTATGCGTCTTCCGCCGTACTGGGGACGAACCGATCCGCAAGATGCGGATTGTTTTCCGTGACGCGGACGATGTCGAACACGCGGTCGAGGTGCTGGGCGCAGGTCAGCAATACTTGATTGCAGGACGGCACCCAAGCGGTGTCATGTATGAATGGCGACCGAACGCGGATCTCGCGCAATACACGGCAGACGGTCTGACTAAGGTCACTGCCGCAGAGATGCGTGCGTTCATGGATGCAGTGGCTTCAGAGATCACTGGCCGTGGCTGGACTATTATCACCAACTCAAAGCTGAAGCAGTCGGTCACAAGCGGCGGCGTTGCTGTGGCAGACGCGGAGCCAATCATTGATCCGCAAATTGCTTTGGCGGCACTGAAGGCGATACCGAACAATGAAGAGACGTTACCACTACGGGAAGATTTCATTGGGCTGCTTGCATCGTTTAGGGCAGCAACTGGTAAAGCGTCATACGACCCGCAAATTGAAGAAGAGGTACGTAAATGGGCGGAGGAGTACGAATGGGCGGACGCGGCTTATTTTGAAGGTGTATGGCGCTCCCTCACCCATGTCCGCGTGGGATCGGACAAACTCTTCGCACTGGCAAAGCGCCACGGTTTTCACGGCGCGGCAGCGGCTGATTTTCCTGACGACAACTCTGTGGTCGAAGCAGAAAAAATTGTCGAAGCCGTCCAAACGGAAGAAGAAGAAGCGGAAGAACGACTTCGCGCGGTTTGTCGTCGTCTCGTTTACTGGGCAGACAAAGGTGTGTTCATTCTCCGCGATAGTGGCAAACAGATTACGGCTCCGATACTCAATGCGTTTCCCGGACTGGGCACAGAGATTGCTCCGGCTGGAACACGCGGCACTAGAGCGGCTGCAAATCAACTGGTGAACTCAAACGAGCTTCAACTTGTTGCGGGTCTGACGTATCTACCGGGTCATCCGAAACTGGTCACTTGGAACTTTGGGAACGACAATGCTGTCTATTGGAACAAGTGGACGCCTTTTGAATTTCCGATGCCGGAAACCGTCACTGACGCGGATGTTCGTCCGTGGCTGGATCACGTATGCTACCTATTCGAGAACACGGAGGACCGTGAATATTTACTCGATTACCTTGCCCACATCGTGCAACACCGGGGGCGGAAAATACGTTGGGCCCCGATCATCCTCGGGGGTCAAGGTATCGGTAAGGACTTATTCTTGCGGCCTATTATCAAAGGGCTTGGCGAACAGAACTCGCGCACGATCCAGCCGGAAGAACTCCTCGGGCAATTCATCGACTTTTATGAGAAGGAACTCGTTATTGTCGAAGAAATCATGCGGATGGAAAAAGGGAATATCTATGAAAAGATGAAGGCCGTGATCTCCGGCACAGCGGCGGACACGGTGACGATTGAGCGGAAGTTTGAGCAATCATACGACGTGCCGAACGTCGTGAATTTCGTGTTCTTTTCGAACCATTCGGATGCGCTGAACCTGTCAGAGGACGACCGGCGGTTCTTCGTAATCCATTCATACGCACGGCCACAGGCTTCGGATTACTATGTCGAACTCGCTGACAAGTTTTACCGGGAGCAGCAAGGCTGGAGAGCGGTGTTTGCATGGCTGAAGAAGCGCGACATCAGCGCCTTCAACCCTGATGCACGTCCGCGCTTCAATGATGCCAAGGCCAGCATGATCGAAGATAGCCAGACCTACTATTCGCTCTGGCTGCGTGATGCACTTGCTGGTGGGTTTTTGAAGCACCGCTCTGTGTTGACGGCGATGGAAGTGCTGGACATTGTCCAAACTGACTTCGGAAATGTGCCGGACAAAGTACGCAAATCACTCGTCCACCAGAACCAAGTAGCGAAATCGCTCAACTTCGCTGGATGGCATTACCGGGATCAGCGTGTGTCAATCAATGGCAGGCAGCAGCGTGTGTTCGTGCGGTCCAAAGAATTAGTGGACACGTCAAACGAAATGCTCAAAGCCCGGTACGAAGCCGAGCGTGAGAAGAAGGTTTCGAGTATCGCGTGATGGACCGTGAAATGATGGTGCGGAGGATCGTAATGCTCCTCCGCGAGAACGGCATTGGTCAGGTCGAGGCCGAGATGCTGGCAGTCCAGATAGTCAGTATTTTCCTGCCAGCCAGTTGACGAGATAGGTCAAGCCAGATCCTGTAATCGCCGCAAGGCCAAGCACAACCTTAGAGCCGCCTTTCATCTCATGGAAGGCGGTTTTAATTTCTCTAAGATCTTCACGCATCTCATCAAGCGAACGCTTGAGCGATTTTATTTCCGCTTCCATCCGTCCGATGTCGCGTTCCAAACTGGCATCGTTCACTTGCGCCCCCACTCATCCCAGAAGCCATTCCAATAGCCGCACCAGAGGCTATACCAATATCTGAATAGATCTTCGGTGTTCACTTCGAAGTTCCCTTCGCCTTGTCGTAGGAGCGAAGGGCACCAAGACCCAGCATACCAAGAGTGAGGGAAAGCAGCGCATCCGCATCAAAGCGCGGCTGCGTGATAGCGTAGCCCATGCCGGAACCAATCCAAACAACGATAGGGCCGACAACGTAGATAAAAGCAAAAGCGAACCCGCAGGTCCAGCCGATCATCGGTCGCCACCCTGAGACGAAGAGCGAAGAGTGTTGCGCTTCGACTTCGTTGATCTTCGATTGCTGCTCCGCCTGCTTCGCAGCCATGTCGAGCAGCGCAGCCTGCATCTCAGCCTGCGCCTTCTGCTTGGCGTTCGGGTCCGGGATGAGATCCAAAACCTTGTTGATGATTGGCAACAAGGTTTCAATGATGGGGATGGCGATCATTATTGCCTCCGTGGGTTGACAGTAATTTCCATCGGACGGCGTTCTTCTTCGTCTTTAGAGAAATCAATCGGAGCCATAATCCCAGCTTGTACCAAAGCCGCGTTGATGCTTTGGAATTTCCTACGCTGTTCCGAGCGAGAACCCGCTTGGAAAAGGACGTCGTCCAGCAGTTTCGGGTTGTCGAGGATTTCTTTATAAAGCTCCTGCAACTTAGCTTGGGGAGTGGCGTCAAAGATCTTACGGAAGTATTTCGAACCAGCACTCGCCGCCACAAGTTCGGAACCCGTAGCTTGCCCGAGCACACCAGACGCACCAGCTTTTGCACCGCCGACGCGCAGCAAGAAGTCAAAGAATGGGCTGTTGACGCCTTCAATGCTAACGTCGTCGCGCCCACTTGCCGCTGCTTTCTGGAACGCCTCGCCTTTTTCGATAAGCCGTTTCAGATTAGCCTGCTGCGTTGCAGTCACAACTCCGTTGTCACGGAGAATTTTGATTAGGGCTGGACGGTCTTTTGACATTGGTTCAAAAAGAGCCGTGCGGATTTGAGCAAAATCCTTTGCCGCTTCTGGCCCCATAACCGCATCAAACACAGCGCCACGGAGGCCAGCAATAGCCTCTGGCCCGCCACGTTGTGCGATGCCAACCAAAGAAGATATGTCCGCGTTTGGCGTCGGACCATTTAGAGCTGTCTGGACAAGGCGAACAGGATCTTCGACGTTAGCTACTTTTGCTAAAGCCGCAAGACGGTTTTGTGCCGCACTTGTACCTTGCGTAGCAAGACCAACATCTTCCACCGCTTTTGCAGCAGCGCGAAGATCGTCCGACAAGCCCGGAAAGCGTTGCATAAGATCTTTATTTTCGCGCAAGAACTTCTCAACTTGGCGCGGGTTGACCGTCCCTGTCATGGGGTCAACAAATTTTTCCGCGTTAGTACGGAGGAAATTCTCCTGTATCGTCCGCATTTGCGGCGATAGATCGCGTGTCTTACCTGCGCCGATAATTGTATTGAAATCAAGCGGCTGCGTGGCTTGTTCTAATTCGCGCATACGCACTTCGGCAGCGGGGCCACCGCCAGCCATAGCACGTTCCAAAGTCATTTCGGGAGCGATACGTTCCCCACCTGTCGCACGCGCGCCTAACACGTCTCCGGCGAAAGACCGGGAAAAGCGTTCGTTAAGGGCATAAGAAAAGGCACGTGCTTGCTTACCAGCTTCCCCAGCAATAGCGGAAACATCATCCAACGCGGCTTGTGCAAGATTGTCGTACATCACCGCTGCGGTGCGGTCAGGTGTAGCACCGCTACGGGCGTCTCGCGCCAAAGCTAACAATCGAGAACGTGCTGTTAAGAGAGAAGATACCGTGGGCGCTTCATCTGCATAGGCTTGGTCAAGCCCTTTAATTGGGGAAGGCAAGTCCTCCGTAGGAAGAAGACGCCCCTTCATTTCTTGGACAGTTGCAAGAAAACGGTTTGGTGCGACCTGCGCGTCTCTGTTTGGAATTAAGTTCCACAGCTGCTTTTCAACATTACGGGCGTTTGTTTCCGCCTCTTCCAAGACTTCACGTGCGCGCGTGTTTGCGTCCGCACGGACACCCGGTTGCGGGCGGAACTTTGCAGCAGCATCCGCAGCGCGGGCTTCGGCGTCAGTTACGTAGTCTTCGATGCCTTTGGTCAATTCATCAGCTTGACCTTGCGCGGCCTTGCGTAACGCTTCAGGCGAACCGGGCGCTGCGGCAACGCGGACTTCCTCGCCCATGCGAACAGCGGCAGTTTGACGCTTTTCTGCAAGTTTTTTAGCATAAATAGGATCGCGCGCCGCGAGTTGATCTTGCATCCCGACAAGAGTGGGGGAAGATAGTAGATCCGCTAACGGTGCGCCGGTTTGATCGGCTGTAGCGAGCAAGCGTTGCACGGTCTGCTGGTCAAGGCCAAGTTGCGCTAGTTCTTCTGGCGACATACGCGCAAGAACTTGCGGCTGTAACGCACGGCGAAGGGCTTCTGGATTTTCACCAGCTTGTAGCAGCGCGTCTCCAATTTCACGGAAACCGATTTCTTTACGACCAGCAGCCGTTGTACGTTTAAGCGCGTCCGTAAACGCACCGCTAACAGTAGTAGCCCCGCGTGATACTAAGGACGTTGGCGATGCAATGCTACCTAACACTTCCCCAGTCAAAGCCGCCACCGGACTACCCGGTGCGACCATTTCTGCAATACCCGCACCTTGCGCGGCACCGCCAGCAATACCTGCTTCCTTTGCAAGAAAAGCGGCTGGTTGCATACCTGCCGAAGATACAGTGCGTTCAATAAAACCAGCGGTTGGGGAGGGAGTTGCAAGTTGTGCCATAGGCCGAGCAGTCGCTGCAACTACAGGAGCAACGGCGAGCGGGGCAGCAGAACCTAATACTTCACCTGCCCGCGCAAAGGGACGATATTGTTGCGGGATTTCTTCAAGGCTACCATAACCTGCGCGAATGTCTGGGCTAACCTCCAAGCCAGCAGCGCGGCCTGCTGCGCCAGCAGCTTGGACTGTTGGCGTCAGTAGCTTCTCACGGATAAAAGCCGACCCAAGAAAAGGCTGTTCCGAAACAGGAAGACCCGCCGTTCTTAAACCAAGATTAACGATGTCAACCGGCGCGCCAAGGACGTTAGCTAAACCAACATTCATACCTTGGGCTAAGGCACTTCCGGCTTTGCCTAAAGGGGTGGGGCCAGACGGTGCTTGCCCAAGAGCTTGTAATAGTTCTTGGTCGGATAGTTCTGAAGCACTACGCGCACGTTGACCCCCGCCGCCAAGAGCCGCGAGAAGTTCTTCGTCAGACATCTTGGTTACGTCACTCATTTCCAAATTCCCCGGCGTCTGGCTTCGGCTTCCATATCAGCACGAGACGGCATTTCCATTTGCGGCTGTTGTTTAGGAGCCGCTGCTGGTTTTTGTTTAGGGCCAAAGTTAGCAATAACCTGATCGTATTCTTCTTTTAACCGTTTAAGCTGAGATAGATTTGCTCGTGTGCGGGACAATTCTTCTGGCTTAACCGCCATTTTTGGCGCTTGACCATCTTTACCAACAATGTCGGTTTCAATGCGGTCGATTTCAGCTTGAATACTACGCCGTGTCTGTCCTAAACGCGATATGGCTGCGGGATCAGACTGAAACAGAGCATAAGGATCGACGGTAGCCGACTCCATCAACTGTTGCGTATAGTTAGTTGGGCGACCCGGCACTTCGGTTGAGAAAGACGTAATAGTTCTACGCCGCAAATCTTCTAGCGCATTTGTAGCGGCGGAGGTTTCAGGATATTGCGTTTCGCCCGTCGCAAGTCCAGTCAAAGTGTTAATGACGCGGCGGGCCGGTGCGCCAATACCTGTCGCTTGAGAGAAGTCTATATTAGAGGGGATGGCGCTTGGTGCCGCAGCAGCGCCGCCAGCAGGTGCAGCGGCGGCTGGGGCAGCGGGTGCAGTTGCAGCAGCAGCCACATCAACCACTCTACCTGTTGCCTTATCAATGATCTTAGGTTGCCCGCTTACAGGATCAGCAACAGCAGCATAACGCCCTGCTGCAATCCCCGCTGCGATAGCAGGAGGAACATCGCCGCCCGATGTCAATGCTTGTATCTTACGATCAAGGTCACTCGGCGGTCGCATACGCGCCGAAACAGACTGCTCAGATACCTTTTGCAGATATTCTACAGGATTGGCTACCGCATATCCCCGTTCTGGTTCGGGGATATTAGGCAACATTTGCTGCACGGTTTTTGAAGCTTGCTCTTTAGTATTAACCGCCCCAAGTGCCGTTGCATATTTTAATTGAGTAAGTTGGCGCTCAAGCGGGTCTTGCGCGGCTTTTCTTTCAAGCACATCGGCAAGACCTTTTGGACCAAGAATTTCGGCCTGTTCGCGTGTAATACCTAACGACTTCAGAAACTCTGGGTCTTTAATACGTTGCCCAATATTTTGTATACGCTGTTGTTCCTGTTGTGCAGTTTGTAGTTGGGAAGCCATCAAACGCGCTTGCGCCGCTTTATAAATGTCCGTGTTCATGCCGGACCCAACGGCCCCAATCTGTCCGAGCATCTGTGCACGGACGGCAGGATCAACTGGTTGTCCAGCGGCCATCAGCAAACCGCCGATTTGCCCCAGTGCGTTAATCGCACTATCACGGACGAATTGCTGCGGTACACCGTATGTAGGGTTGATCTGCTGCATCGCAGCCTCGTTACCCGAAATCATATCCCAGAGAGAAGCCATTATTATTCTCCGCCAAAGAGGCCGGACAGACCTGAGAAGAGGCCCGGAACCATGCCGGTGAACTCACCGGGATTTTTTTCCATCGAAAGGCTTGGACCGAAAAGCATCGGCAACACACCACGGAAGTTGCCTTTGTCGTTCAAGAACGCGCCACCAAGTAGCCCGCCCATAGCACCCATGCCACCGGCATCTTTTGCGGCGGGAGCAGCTTCACTGCCTCCCAAAAGACCGGCTGGGCCAACGTCAATGGCGGTCATGCCGGGGATGTTTGGGGCAGCGCCTGTTTTTGAAAAGTAAGGCAGCAATGGTGTCCCATCGCCACGGTCCAACATGAAGTTTCGCCCTTGCATCGGTGGGCCGGACATCTGTCCCGTAGGAGCAGCCATCGGCGATGCGGGCATCGGAAGTGTAGGTACGTTAATAGGCGGCGGTAAAACCGGAACACCCGTGATGGGGTTGACTGGCTCCATCGTTGCGCCGGAAGCAGCGAGTGATGGGCCAACCGCTCCACCCTGACGGCGGCGCTTCATTGCCTCAATCGTGTTGAGAGTTGACTGCATCACCATTAGATCAATCCTCTAAAACCCGTTAGTGGGACGAACCGACCACGGCTAACGCCCGGTCCCATGTCCATTTCACCCAATCGACGCATCTGTTCCTGTTGCAGACGCTGCTGCATCTGCTGTTCCATCATTAATGAACCAAGTGCAGAATAAGCATCGTCCAGACCACCGAGCAAGCCGCCTTCTTTTTTCATGGCTGATTGCATCGGGGTAGCAGTGTTGGCCGCATTTGCGACAGTCGGAGTAGTCTGACCGGCTGTGAGAGCGGACGGGTCCATTGGCGTGACACCCCCGCCAGCCTCCGCTCCAAGCAGCGACAAAGTATTTTTCAAACGCCCGCCGTAGTTATGCGATTGCGTCGGGTCGCTCATCCGAAAACCTTGCGGGCGGAGCGAAGCCAGTACCGCAGCCTGCGCCTCTTCTGGTGTCTGCGCTGAGCGCAGCATCTCACCTGCACGGCGCTCTGTATTCTTTAGCTCCCAATCAAAAAAGCCCAACTGGGCCTGTTCGGAACGAGGGTCAAGTCCTTGACTTTTTGCATAATCGAGCAAGCGTGCTTGGCGATCAGGATGCCATTGGAAAATGCCTAGAGCCTTGCCTTGGTCGCCTATGATACTCGTGCTACCGCCGCTTTCAGCCATTGCGTTACCAGCCAACGCAGCAGCCTGCGGGGGCGAGTAACCCAATCCACGGTAGAAAGAGAACGCTCTGCGACCGAACTCGGAAGCCATTTAAGCCATGCCCTTCCGCATCGGGCCAAAGCCCAGATTGACGGCTTTACGGCCACCACGCTCTTCGACCATCTCAGGATATTTCTTTTCAACTTCCTGCGCCATTGGGCCGACAACTTTAGGATAAGATTTCGGGTCGCCCTTGTAGCGGTAGGCGTACATGTTCAAGCCGGTTTCTTTGTCCTTACCAACCTTTTCAATGTCCGTTTTTTCGCGTTCATCAGAGAACAACATTGGCAACAATTTCATCGCCGTTGTAGCCGCAGTCAACGCAGTGCCAGCGCCGGACAACCAGTTCGATCCTGACGGACCACCAGTCTGTGTTTTGGTTTGCGTTGTGCCGTAGGGAGTGGCCGACGTTGCGCCCAGACGCAGGTTGAGCATTTCAATGGGGTAGTTACGTTCTTCCATGAAACGCTGATACTGGTCTTGCAACTGCGCCTGTTGCAAAGCCTGCCGTTGCGCGCCGATTGCCTCAATAGTCGCCGCGTCCGTGAGCGCCGCACCTTGCTGCGCCTGCGCGATACCCGGCAACATTCCAGCCGCACGCATCTGGACTTCAGTACCAGCCATTTGGCGAGCGAGATCGTTCTCCAGCAAACCAGCAGCTTGGTTATAACCCTGCATCCGCAGTTGGGCGGACAGGTCCGCCATGTTCTTCGCGGCTTCTGCCTGTGCCACACCTTCTTGGATGGCCTGACGCGAACCACCAAACGCACCCGCACGCGCAGCCTGCGCCGATACTTGGTTCAAGTTTTGGAGCAACGCCTCTTGGCCGCGTGCGATAGCACGGTTCTCAACTTCCCCGATAAACGGGTTCATGTATGCGGTGACATCACCTTGCAAGAACGAAGGAGCCTGATAGCCCGTCAAACCGGACACAGTTCCAGCCGCAGTCTGGTAGAGTGGGGCCGTTGTGCCAGCTTGGCGCTGCGCCATGCTGAAAGCCTGTTCCTGCTCCGGCGCAAAACCCGCGACAAGTTCGCCACCGTATGCCTGATAAGGACGGCTCGCAATTTCGTCCGCAAGACGAAGGTTTTGTTTCGTAACGTCTTCAAGCCAAGCCGGTAGCTCAGTCTTTTGCGTTACAGTTTGTGCTGCGGGAGCCTTGCTGCCCATGTCAGTTTCCTTTTAGATCAAAGTCCATCAGGACCATTTTGGTCTTCCAACCAGCGTCCTTTAGGTACTTCTCATAACCCGGTCTGACCGCAGCCCGAGCAAACTCAATCCCATTATCTTTGGCCCACTTCACAAGCTGGCCTTTGAGTTCAATCACGCCGTTTAGTTCCCCGGCGGACATGAACACGTTTGCAAACTTTCTACGCGGGCTGACCGCGATCTCAGTGATGACAACTGCCCTGTCGTT
>Ga0315901_10004639_pt1 | contig 17032 bp, 19 predicted proteins | sample LakEriMetagenome_10_FD_203761 | JGI IMG/M metagenome (GOLD analysis project Ga0315901, IMG submission 203761) | Freshwater fungal communities from buoy surface, Lake Erie, Ohio, United States - Buoy 2 MA116 | ecosystem: Environmental > Aquatic > Freshwater > Lake | place: USA: Lake Erie, Ohio...
GCGGCGACTTGAATTCGATGCTGCCGCCCCACATCGTCGCGATCCACGAGAAGATCTTGATGCCGGTCGGCACCGCGATGACCATCGTGGCGAGCGTGAAGTACAGCTTCGTGTTCACGCTCATGCCACTGGTGTACATGTGGTGCGCCCAGACGACGAACCCGACCACGCCGATCGCGACCATGGCGTAGGCCATGCCGAGGTAACCGAAGACCGGCTTCTTCGAGAAGGTCGAGACGATCTGGCTGATGATGCCGAAGCCCGGCAAGATCATGATGTACACTTCGGGGTGACCGAAGAACCAGAACAGGTGCTGGTAAAGCACCGGATCGCCACCGCCGGCCGGATCGAAGAAGGTCGTGCCGAAGTTGCGGTCGGTGATCAGCATGGTGATCGCCGCAGCAAGGACCGGCAGGGCCAGCAGCAGCAGGAAGGCAGTAACGAGCACCGACCACACGAACAGCGGCATATTGTGCAGGGTCATGCCCGGCGCGCGCATGTTGAAGATGGTGGTGATGAAGTTGATCGCGCCCATGATCGAGGCGGCCCCGGCAAGGTGCAGCGAGAAGATCGCGAAATCCACTGCCGGGCCGGTCGCGCCGTAGGTCGAGAGCGGGGCATAGGCAGTCCAGCCGATGCCGGCGCCGTTACCCGTGCCGCCCGGGACGAAGGCCGACAGCATCAGCGAGACGAAGCCCGCCACGGTCAGCCAGAACGAGATGTTGTTCATGCGCGGGAAGGCCATGTCAGGCGCGCCGATCATGATCGGGACGAACCAGTTGCCGAAGCCACCGATGATCGCGGGCATGACCATGAAGAACACCATGATCAGGCCGTGCGCGGTGATCAGCACGTTCCAGACGTGGAGCGTCTGGTCGAAGCTCGGGTTCGGCATGCCGAACAGGTTCTCGGCCGCCCAGCCCAGGTACTGGATGCCCGGAGCAGCCAGTTCGAGGCGCATGATGCCCGAGAAGGCCCCGCCGATGATCCCCGCGAAAATTGCGAAGATCAGGTACAGCGTCCCGATGTCCTTGTGATTGGTCGACATGAACCAGCGGGCGAAGAAGCCCGGCTTGTGATCATGATCGTGATGGGCCGCGTCGTCGTGGGCCTGGAAGTGTTCGGCGGTGGTAGCCATGATGGAACCCTTGTCCTTCTAGATCTCAGGCGCCTGCAGCCGGCGCGGCGGCAGCGGGAGCGGGGGCAGCAGCGGGTGCGGCGGCCGGAGCGGCAGCAGCCGGAGCTGCGGCGGGAGCCGGAGCGGGCGCTTCAGGCAGCCCGTCAATCTTGCCGCCGGCCTGGGTCATCACCCAGGCGTTGTACTGCGGGCGGGGCAGCGCCTCGACCACGATCGGCATGTAACCGTGGCGTGCGCCGCACAGCTCAGAGCACTGGCCGTAGTATACGCCCGGCTCCTTGATGAAGAGCACCTTCTCGTTGATCCGGCCGGGCACAGCGTCGAGCTTCGACCACAGCGAGGGCACGGCGAAGGCATGAATCACGTCGGCAGCAGTGACCTGCAGACGGATCGGCTCACCAGCCGGAACGACCATGCGGTAATCCGCTGCCAGCTGATACGGCTCGCCGCGCTTCTTTGCCTCTTCTTCCGGCAGCATGTTCGAAATCACTTCGAAGCCGCCGTTGTCCGGATAGGAATAGGTCCAGAACCACTGGTTGCCGGTGGCCTTGATCGTCACCGCATCGGCCGGGGCCGGCTTGTACTGCTTGGCAATCAGGCGAACCGAAGGCACCGCGATGGCGACCAGGATCAGGATCGGGATAACCGTCCAGACCACTTCGAGGACAGTGTTGTGGCTGGTCTTCGAGGCAGTCGGGTTGGCACGGCGGTTGAAGCGCGCGATCACCCACAGCAGCAGGAACAGCACAAAGATCGAGATCACGGTGATGATCGGCAGCAGAAAGGCGTCATGCATCCAGCGGCCATATTCACCGGTGGGCGAATACTGGTCCTGCAGGCCAATGCCCTTGTCGACCGGCATGCCCTTGCCCGGAGTCGGGGCCATCGGGGTGTAGCCGCCCGGAGCGATCTGGAACCGCGGATCGTTAGGATCAACCTGCGGTGCTTCGGGAGCCGGCGCAGCGGCATCGGCCGGAGCGGCCGGAGCGGCAGCAACCGGTGCAGCCACGGCAGGGGCCGGGGCGACAGCCTTGGGTGCTTCGGCAGCAGCGGGTGCAGCTGCTGGGGCCGCAGCCGGAGCGGCCAGCGCCGCTTGCGGCAGCGCGACCAGCGCCAGGGAGAGACCGATTGCCTTGATCGCGTGTCCCGCAGCGCGGGCGGTTCGAGCCAGTGTCATCGTAGCGGTGCTTTCGCTTTCCTATGCTGGCAAGAGCAGGGCTGAAGCCCGTCTCCCGCCCCCTTGGGAGTCAGATTTGCTGCGGCCTATACGCGCGCTTGCGGGGCACCTCAAGCGCCTCTAGGGGATATTTTTGAACACGGCCGCGGGGAACACCGCACTTGGGCCGTACCCACAGCACAAGGATGGATATTTCAATGCAGGAAGAAGAGGTTCTGGCCGAGTTTCGCGCGAGCAAGGCCTTGCTCGAAGGCCACTTCCTGCTCTCCTCCGGCCGGCATTCGGCCCATTACCTGCAGTGCGCACGCGTGCTCATGGACCCGATGCGGGCCTCACGACTGGCCGTCGCGATTGCCCAGCGAATCCCGCGCGAACTGCGTAAGGAGATCACCAAGGTGGTTTCACCAGCGATGGGCGGCGTGATCATCGGCCACGAAGTAGGCCGTGCGCTCGAGGTTGAGGCAATGTTTGTTGAGCGCCCGACCGGCACCTTTGAACTGCGCCGCGGTTTTGCGCTGGAACCGGGTGACAAGGTGCTGATGGTAGAGGACGTTGTCACCACCGGCCTTTCCAGCCGAGAGGCGATTGCTGCGATTGAGGAAGCCGGCGGCGAAGTAATCGCGGCGGCGGCGCTGGTCGACCGTTCGGCGGGTTCCGTCGATCTGGGCGTGCCGTTCTTCCCGCTGATCGCCATCAACTTTCCAACCTATGCACCTGATGAACTGCCCCCAGAGCTGGCTGCGTCTGAAGCCGTGAAGCCGGGGAGCCGCGCCAAGCCGTGACCCTGCTTCCGCTCCGCCTAGGCGTGAACATCGATCACGTTGCCACGATCCGCAATGCGCGCGGCGGGGATCACCCCGATCCGGTCCGCGCGGCGCAGATCGTGGCTGCCTGTGGCGGCGATGGAATTACCGTCCACCTGCGCGAAGACCGCCGCCACATCCGTGACGAGGATCTGGCCCGGATCCAGACCGCGACTGGCCTGCCGCTCAATCTTGAGATGGCGGCAACGGACGAGATGCTGGAAATCGCGCTGCGCCACAAACCGCACGCCGCCTGCATCGTCCCCGAACGGCGCGAGGAGCGCACGACCGAAGGCGGGCTCGATGCGGCGGGACAGCACAACAGGCTGGTCCCGATTGTCTCTCGCCTGCGCGACGCGGGCATCCGCGTCAGCCTGTTCATCGGCCCGGACGAACGCCAGATCGAGGCGGCGATCCGGCTCGGCGCGCCGGTGGTGGAGCTCCACACCGGCGACTATGCCCATTCCGAAGGTGAAGCCCGCGCCGCCGAGCTCCGCAAGCTTGCCGACATGGCCGCCCTGGCCGCCAAGAACGGGATTGAGCCGCATGCCGGCCACGGGCTGACCTATGACAACGTCCAGCCGGTCGCCGCGATTCCCCAGATCGCAGAGCTCAACATCGGTCACTACCTGATCGGCGAGGCGGTCTTCGTCGGCCTAGAGGCCAGCGTGCGGCGGATGCGCGAACTGATGGATGCGGCGCGTTGATCATCGCCATCGGCTCAGACCTCTGCAATATCGAGCGGATCCAGAATTCGCTCAACCGCTTTGGCGAGAAGTTCGAGCGACGCGTTTTTACGGATGTCGAACGCGCCAAGGCTGCCAGCCGCCCCTTCACCAAGGCCGGGACCCTGGCCAAGCGCTTTGCCGCGAAGGAAGCCTTTTCCAAGGCGGTTGGCACCGGTTTCAAGCGCGGGGTGTTCATGAAGGACATCGGCGTGGTCAATGCCCGGTCCGGCGCGCCGACCCTGGCCCTGACCGGCGGCGCAGCGGAACGCCTGACCGCAATTACCCCGCCCGGCCACGAGGCCGTGGTTCATCTTACCCTCACCGACGATCATCCATGGGCACAGGCCTTTGTCGTGATCGAGGCCCGCAAGATTGATAGCGCCCAATGACGGTTTCTATGACTGACACCCCCCAGACCACTCCCGAAACCCCGGCCGAGACGCCTGACAAGGTCAACTGGCTGGCCGAGATCCGCAGCCTTGCATTGATGCTGCTGGCCGTGCTCGCGTTTCACAGCGTGATCGCCAAGCCGTTTTACATCCCTTCGATCTCGATGATGCCCAACCTGCTGGTGGGTGACCGGCTGGTTGTTGCCAAATTCCCTTATGGCTGGAACTGGTCCTCAGTCAGCTTTCATCTTTTGCCCCGGGCTGACTGGCGCGTGATGAGCTCCACCCCTGACTATGGCGATATCGTCATCGTCGTTCCGCGCAACCGCGAGGAAGACCTGATCAAGCGCGTCGTCGCCCGCCCCGGCGACCGGATTGCAGTGCAGGACGGGATCATAATTCTCAACGGTAAGCCCGTGCCGCGCACCATTGAACCTTCGGTGCAGATCCCCGAGGATCCCGAGCTGACCTGTGATGGTGGCTATTGCTATCCCTATTTCGCCAATTACCGGGTGCGCCTGCCCTCGGGCCGGATCGTCTACGAACTGCCGGCCTACCGCGAGACGTTGCCCAATGGTGCGAGCTATGTTGTGATCGACCATATCCGCCAGAGTCTCGACAACATGGCCGAGATCACCGTGCCGGCCGGCCATGTCTTCCTGATGGGCGACAACCGCGACCATTCAGCCGATAGCCGGGCCGAACTGTGGGAGAACGGCCTGGGCGGCCCGGTGCCGCTGCATGACGTGGGCGGACGGGCCGAATTCACCACCTTCAGCCTTAACGGCAGCGAGAGCTGGAATCCGCTGACCTGGTGGGGGGCCTTGCGTGGCGACCGAGCTTGGCGCAGCCTGCGGCCGGTTCACGTGCCGCAGGAGCAACGCTGAAATGAGTGAGCCCACAACCACGCCTGCACCCAAGTCCACGCCCCGGCGGCGTGTGAAGCCCCAGGTTCAATCCCGGGCCGTCGGACCGACCGACATCTCCGATCCATTGCTTCGCCATGAGGCCAAGCGGGCCTTCGTGTGGCTTGGCATGGCGGGGCTGGTGGCGCTGACCGTGGTGCTGGCGCAGCCGCTGCTGGTGATTTTCGGAGGCATGGTCTTTGCCGCCATGATCGACGGCGGGGCGCGGCTGCTTGGCCGGGTGCTGCCGATCGGACGCGGCATTCGGGTAACACTGGTGCTGATCGGTACCGTTGCGTTCCTGTCTTGGGTGGCCATGTTTGCAGGCAGCCAGATTGCGGCCCAGGCGTCGGAACTGCCCGCGATCATCCAGACCCAGGCGCTGCGCGGCGCGGCCTGGCTGGAAGGGCAAGGTTTCCGGATCAACCTGCAGAACGTGCAAGGTCTGATCGAGCAGGCTCTTGGCGGCGTGGCCCAGCTTACCTCGGCCGTCGGCGGAGTGATCGGCGGGCTGACCACGGCTTTTCTGATCGTGGTGCTTGGGATCTACTTCGCGGCCGAGCCGCAACTGTATCGCCGCGGTTTCGCCTGGATGCTGCCGCGCAACGAACGCGACAACTTCGACACGACTGCCGCGCAGATGGGCAAGACCCTGCGCATGTTGATGTTCGGCCGCCTGATCGGGATGCTGGTCGAAGGGATCGGCACCTGGATCATGCTGGCGCTCTACGGCGTGCCAATGGCCGGCCTGCTCGGCCTGCTCACCGGCCTGCTGGCCTTCCTCCCCAACATCGGCGCACCGATTTCGGGCGTGCTGATGGTGATGGTCGGCTTTTCGGGCGGCTGGGAGATGGGTCTCTACTGCATCTTTGTCTACGCCGTGGTGCAAACGGTCGATGGCAACATCATCGTGCCGATGATCGCCAAAAAGACGGCCGATCTGGCCCCGGCGCTGGTGCTGGGGGCGCAGCTGATCATGGGGGCGCTGTTCGGCATTCTGGGCCTGCTGCTGGCCGATCCACTGGTGGCCATGCTCAAGGTCGCGCTCGAGCGGCAGTCGGTCCGCAACGACGAACACGCAAGGGAATAGTCCGCCATGGCGCGCAAGTTTCTGTACGTCATCGCCGTACTTATCGTTCTGTTTGTTGTCGCGCGGCTGGCGCTCGCCTTCTATCCCGAGCAATTGACCCGCGCCGCTTTCACGCCGGGCGGCAAGTTCGAAACCCAGCCGCAAGTGACGGCCAATGCCTATGCCGATCCAGCCCGCTGGTTTTCGCGGCCCGATCTCAAGCCCGGACCGGCGCAGTGGACTCCGCCGGGTCTGACAGCAGATGCCGATGCCCTGACCGTGCCGGTGTTCTACATCCATCCGACGACTTACCTTAAGAAGGCACATTGGAACGCCCCGCCGGACGATGCCGATGCCCGCCGCATCGGCGATCTGGTGATGCGCATGGCGGCCAGCCCGTTCAACCGCTCAACCCAGCTCTGGGCACCACGTTATCGTCAGGCGACTTTCGGTGCTTTTCTGGCCGACGGGCCGGAAGGACAGCAGGCGCTGGACCTTGCCTATGGCGATGTGTCCGCCGCGTTTGACCAGTTCATCGCCAGCATTCCCGCTGGCAGTCCCTTCGTGGTGGCCGGGCACAGCCAGGGCAGCTATCACCTGAAGCGGCTGCTGGCCGACAGGGTGAAGGGCACCCCGCTCGCCCTGCGGCTGGTGGCGGCCTATCCGGTCGGCTGGCTGGTCGATCAGGAGCTGGACCTGCCGGCCATGGGCTTTCCGGCCTGCACCGCGCCCGACCAGACCGGATGCGTAATCTCCTGGCTAAGCTTCACTGACGATGGCGATGCCACGCTGATGATCAAATCTTACGAGCGATCTGCAGGCAAGCGCCCGGCCGGCGCACCCCCGGCACGCTATCTCTGCTCCAACCCGCTGACTGGCGGCACGGGCGGCTCTGCCCCGGCAAATGCCAATCTTGGCACGCTGGTGCCCGACGCGAAGTTCGAAAAGGGTACGCTGAAAGCCGCATACGTCGGCGCGCGCTGCGATGATGCGGGGATCCTGCGGATCGGCGCCGGGCCGGAAATGGGGCCATTCACCCTGCCAGGCGGTAATTATCATGTCTATGACGTGCCGCTCTACTGGGCGAACCTCCGCGCCGATTTCGTCCGCCGGGCCAGGGCATGGCAACCGCGCTGATCACCACTTTCGCACCCGACTTTAGGGCATGGCTGCCCGCCGGCGGGGCGCTCCTGGGGCTGGACCTTGGCACCCAGACGATCGGCACGGCCTTCTGCGATGCCGGCTGGCGCTTTGCCTCACCCGGCAAGACACTGAAGCGAGGCAAGTTCGGCGCAGACCGCCAGGCGCTTGCCGCGCTGGTGGCCGAGCGCGCGATCAAGGGCGTGGTGATCGGCTTGCCGCTCAACATGGATGGCAGCGAGGGACCACGCAGCCAGTCAAGCCGCGCCTATGCCCGCAACGTGGCTGAAGCGCTGACCCTGCCCGTGCTGTTGTGGGATGAGCGCTGGTCCACCGCCAGCGCCGAAAGCGCCCTCATTGCCCAGGACATGAGCCGCGCCAAGCGGGCCGACCGGATCGACGCCGCGGCAGCAGCGGTCATCCTTCAGGCGGCGATCGATGCCCTGGCCGGCGGGCTGGCCTAGGCAAGCGCTGCCCGCCGCGAGCGCGCTTCCCGCGCCACCAGCCTGCTTCCGGCTGTTTCCGCCTCACCCCACAGCACATCGCGCGCCGCACTGTCAGGCAATACCGCTGCGAGTGCATCCCAACAGGCCAGCCGCATCCGGTCGCTCGGGTGCTGGCGGGCAAAACGATCCGCCAGGTCCAATGCCGCCCCGCTGCCCAACCCCACCGCGATCCGCACGAAGGCCTCGCTTGGGCCAGGCGAAACAATTGCACCGATCTTTCGCTGATCGAGATCGAAGCGGTACTGGTCCAGCCAGCCCTGGGCCCCAGTGGTATGCATCACGTTGAGCGAAACCGACAGGCTATCGGCCGGGAACTGCGCGTGGACATCGAGATGCGCGCGGTAGAGCATCAGCTTGCCCTCATCCAGCCGTGACCGTTCGATGAAGCGCAGGCTGGGGACGTCTTCTCCCCGCACGCCCACCACGGCCCCGTAATCGTACTCGTAGTAATCGCTCCAGTAACCCGGGCCGAAGTATCCCAGCGTCAGGAAGTTGAAGTTGTGATCATGCGGCAGGCCATAGACGAATGATGTGCCGCCCGAGGCGCGCAGCATGTGCTCGTCCGCCGATGGCCAGATGTTGGCGCGGATGAAAAAGTTGCCATTGGGCGGGGCCAGCATCACCACCTGCGGGCCATAGGAATTGTCGAGCACGTCTTCCCGGTGCCGTTCGGCCAGTTCCGCGATCAGCACATCGGCCAGGAAATCGCGGTTGTTGCCCAGCCGGCGCAGCCACAAGGCGGCATTGGCGAGCTTTTCAGGCTCGGCCGGGTCAAAGCCTGTCGCGGCGATCCCGGCGCAAGCCTCGTCCAGGTCAGTGCAGGTCGGATCGGCGATGTCGATCAAACGGGGCATGGCAGAGCTCCGGCCAGTTCGGGATAGCTTTCCAGCAATTGCGCGCGCAGCGCTCCGGCGGGCGCAGCGAGCGGATCGTTCTCCCGCTGCGCCAGCATAGTCAGCGCGGCGAACCCCTGCGCGGTGTCCAGCCCGAGGCATTCGCGCAGTGCCTGCCAGCGCAGGTGTGCGCTCCCCGTTTCCTCGGCCATGGCGGCCAGTAGCGGGGCGGCATCGCGCCGCCCCATCCGCCCCAGCAAGGCCGCAGTCAGTTCCAGCCGGCTGTCGCGAGGACTGGCAGCGGCCTGATGGAGCAGTCGGCCATCGGTAAGTGCAAATTCGCGCGTGATCGCCTCTCCGGGACATTGCCGTTGCAGCTTCAGCGTCACCAGAATTCCCGGGACCTGCCGGACGATCTGCGCGCAGGTGCGCCCCTGGCGATGGGCAACCTGCCCGGCTGCCAGCTGTGCGGAGCTGCGGGCAAACTCAACGCCAAGCGATGTCTGCCGGGCTATCTCAACGATCTCCGCTAGGGCGCTGCCGGCCAGAACATGATCCCAGGTTTCGTGGGGCGAAAAGCTGACCGAAGCTGGCTCGCCCCGGCCTGCCAGACCGCTGCCGTCGATCGCCTGCAGCGCCAGGCTCGCCCCGTGGCAGCGCACCAGCATCAAAGTTGAAAGCAGCGGGTCGTGGAAATGACGCAGCGGCACCTGCCCCAAAGGCTGATTCGCCAGCTCAGCCGCCAGCCAGTAGACAACCCCATCTGCCAGTGTCCGTGCAGCCGGATCGCCGGGCGTGAACAGAGCCTGGAGCGCCGGCAGCTCATCAAGACCCGCGCCCTGCACCAGCCGCGGCAATTCAGCCTCAATCGCAGCACCAGCGCCGCTTCCGCGCCAGGCTTGAGCCTGGGCCACCAGCCTCTGCTGGACGCGGCGCTGCGGCGAATCGTCTCGCCGCAGCGCCGCCAGTTCCGATGACAGGATCATCCGGACCGACGCCTGTCAGGGCACCAGGATTTCGTAGATGAAGGTCATGATGACGATGACCGAATCATCCGATTGCAGCGCCTGGGCCGGATTGGCGAGACTGCCGAATACGCCGGTCAGTGTATCGAGATCAGGCAGCGAGGAGACATCGAGCTTGGGCAGGTTCATGGTATTCCCCTGGGTTGACGTGCAATGCACGGTGGCAGCGAGACGCCAGTGTCTCGCCCGGTCAGCCTCGCCTTCCGCCGCCTCGCCGGGAAATTAAAAGATTGTAATCCGCCCCGTCGCTGACCAGAGAAGCGGCGATGACTAACGCGCCCCGCCACGTCCTGCCGCCCAATGCGGCCTTCGACCCCAGCCTGGCGTCACGGGTGATGACCAAGCATGGCCACGGCGGCTGGCTGGGACTGCGTTATTGCGCCCATGGCTCCAACTGGGTGGAGCTGTCGCTCGACTGGCGCGAGGAACTGGTCGGGATCGACGGATCGGGCGTGCTGGCTTCCGGCCCGATCATCAGCCTGATGGACAATGCCACCTCGATGAGCGTCTGGACCTTTTCCCAGCGCTTTGTCCCACACGCCACATTGGACCTGAGGGTCGATTACATGCGCGCGGCGACGCCAGGACAGACCGTGTTCGGACGCGGCGAATGCTACAAGCTGACGCGGACAATCGCCTTCATACGGGGGGTGGCACACCAGGGTGACCTGGCTGATCCGGTCGCGCATGTCACCGGCACCTTTATGGCCACGCACGATCCCTACAAATGACCACGCCGCTGCCTCCTTATGCCCAAGCCCTGGGCATCACGCTCGACCATGACGAGGCCGGCGAACCGGTGCTGCGGCTCGAGTTTTCCACCCGTTCGCAGGGGCGCCCCGGCTTTCTGCACGGCGGAGCGCTGTCGGGCCTGATGGAAATGGCCGCCTTCGCCGCGCTGCGCGCCGAACTTGCCGGCCGGGGCGAGACGATGCAGCTCAAGCCGGTGAACATCCAGGTGGAATTCATGCGCGGCGGGACCGAGCAATTGACCTATGCCAAGGGTACGGTCACCCGGGCTGGCCGCCGCGTGGCACTGATCAATGCCGAAGCCTGGCAGGATGACCGGGCCAAGCCGATCGCACTGGCCCAGATCAAGGTGCTGCTGACCCCAGCCGAATAGTCACGCAGACCCCGTCGCTGGCCGGCGGCTGTGCACCCGGCGCTATTTCGCTGCGATCGGCATCGGCGCGGGCACGGAACAACACCACATCGGGCACGCCCGGTTCGTGGCAAACCCGGTCGGCCGTGCCGAGCCAGCGCGCTTCGCGCAGGGTCAGGTCATCCGGATCGGCGGAACGCAGAACGATCTCATAGGCCCCAGCAACAGCGGAAGCCGCTCCGGTCAGCCATGTCGCCACATCGCCGCCATCGGCCAGCGGATCGAGTGGCCCGCCCTGGGCCAGAGCTGCGTCAAGCGCGCGACGGCGATCGCCAGGATGCGGCCAACGGGCCTTGATGGCAGCGCGTCCGGCGTTGAGGCCCTCGGCCAGCGCCCCCAGCGATTGCGGCAACAGGCCTTCAAGCCGCAGGCGCAGCGCCTTGGCCAGCCCGGCCGAGACACCGCCGGTCGAGACCGCGATCAGAACTGGTCCACGTTCAAGCAGGCTGGGGGTGGTGAAGTCGCACAGCTCGGGCCGGTCGACGACATTGACCAGCACGCCGCGCGCCTTGAGCGCGGCGGCAATCGCCTCCGGATCGTCAAGCGCAACAAAGGCCAGCCGGGCCGATTGATCGTCCGGCCCGACCACCAGGGCCCCTGCCCGTTCCAGCAGTCGGCGCTTGGCATCGGCTGCCTCTCCTTCCCCCGCCAGGATCACCGGCTGGCCGGTCAGACGGTGAAACAAGGGCAGGCTGTGCGGCATCAATCGAGCCAGGCCGGGACCCGTTCGGCGGCGCTGATCGCGGCCGGCTCGATCCGGTCTGCCACCACGGCATAATCATCCCCGTCAACCATGACTTCGGCAACAAAGCCCCGGCTGTTGTAGGAGCTCGCCATGGTGGCGCCATAGGCTCCGGCGGTGCGGAACACGGCCAGATCGCCCGCGACCAGCGCATCGATTTCGCGGTCCATGGCAAAGGTATCGCCGGTCTCGCAGATCGGGCCGACGATGTGCGCGGTCATCTTCTGCCCGGTCGGGCGCACCGCTTCGAAATCGTGCCAGGCACCGTACAGCGCCGGACGGGCAAGATCGTTCATTGCCGCATCGACGATCACAAAGGGTGTGTTGTTTGAGCTGCGCTTCACGCGGATTGCACGGGTCAACAAGACACCGGCATTGCCGACGATGACCCGGCCCGGTTCGAACATCAGCGTCACGTCCCAGCTGCCGCAGACGCGCGCCACCATGGCACCGTAGTCGGCCGGGGTGGGATAGACCTCTCCTGCCTTGTAAGTGACCCCCAGTCCGCCGCCGAGATCGGCATGAGTTACGGTCTGGCCATTGGCCCGCAGCTCCGCAATCAGCGCGCCAAGCTTGACGAAGGCATCTTCGAGCGGCTGCAAATGCTGGAGTTGGCTGCCAATGTGGACGGCCACCCCGCGCATGTCGAGGCCGGGCAGGGCGGCCAGTCGGGCGTAGATTCCGGCCGCACGGTCAATCGGCACACCGAACTTGTTTTCAGCCTTCCCGGTCGAGATCTTCTCATGCGTGCGGGCGTCGACATCTGGATTGACGCGCAGCGCGCAGGCCGCACGCTGTCCGCGCGCCGCTGCGATCGCGGCGAGTTCGATGCCTTCTTCCTCGCTCTCGATGTTGAACTGGCCAATTCCGGCATCCAGTCCCTGAACCATTTCGCGGTCCATCTTGCCAACGCCGGAAAAGACGATGTCATGAGCTGGCATCCCGGCGGCCAGCGCACGGGCAAGTTCGCCGCCCGACACCACGTCCGCGCCAAAACCCTCGCGCTGCATCACGCGCAGCACGGAAAGGTTCGGGTTGGCCTTGATGGCAAAGGCAATGTGCTTCTTCGGCAAGTCTGCCAGTGCAGCCGTGAACACCTGGGCGTGCCGCTCCAGCGTGGCGCGCGAATAGACGTAGACCGGCGTGCCGACTTCGGCGGCGATGCGGCTCAGCGGAACGCGTTCGGCGTGAAGCTCGCCGTCGATGATCTGAAAATGGTCCATGGAAGATTACTCGTCGGAAGGGGGCAGGTCGAACGGATCGTCAGTGCGTTCTTCCGATTTTCGCCGCAGTTCGATGGAGCGTTCCGGCGCCGCTTGAGGGGCGGTTTTGAGCAGCTCGGTCGCAGTTGGCCGATCTTCGCGGCCATAGGGGGCAACGGGCAGTTGCTGGCCAGCCTTGGGTTTGAGATCGGAGCGCGCACCGCACCCTGCCAGGGTCACGATCAGCAAAACAGAGACTGCAGCGGCGCGCATCATCCTACTCCAGACCAAGCGCCACGCGCGCTTCGGCCACGCGCTGCCTTACCTGTTCCGGCGCGGTTCCGCCATAGCTGGCGCGCGCGGCAACCGATGCTTCGACTGACAGTGCCGCGAATACGCGCTCATCGATACGCTGATCGATCGCCTGGAGATCAGCCAGCGGCAGCGCATCGAGCGCCACGCCGCGGCTTTCCGCCAGCTTCACGGCGGCGCCGGTAATGTGATGGGCCTCGCGGAAGGGAAGGCCGGCCTGACGCACCAACCAGTCGGCCAGGTCAGTTGCCGTAGCATAGCCAAGCTCGGCCGCAGCGCGCATACGTGCGGTGCGGAATGTAGCGCCAGCCACCATGCCTTCCATGGCGGCAAGGCAGAGGGTGAGCAGGCCCGCCGCCTCGAACACCGGCGGCTTGTCGTCCTGCATGTCCTTCGAATAGGCCAGCGGCAGGCCCTTCATGGTGATCATCAGGCTGGTCAGACAGCCAATGATCCGCCCGGCATGGCCGCGCACCAGCTCGGCCGCGTCGGGATTCTTCTTCTGCGGCATGATCGAGCTGCCGGTGGAGAGCGTATCGGGCAAGGTCACAAAACCGAACGGCTGACTGGCCCAAATGATGAACTCCTCCGCCAGACGCGACAGGTGCAGCGCGGTCTGGGCGGCGGCCATCAGGTAATCGAGCGCGAAATCGCGGTCTGATACGGCATCGAGGCTGTTACGGGTCGGCTCGGCGAAGCCCAGCGCCGTGGCCGTGGCCTGCCGGTCGATCGGGAAGCCGGTGCCGGCCAGCGCTGCCGAGCCCAGCGGGCTCTGGTTGAGCCGTGCCCGCGCATCGGCAAAGCGCGAACGGTCCCGCCCGGCCATCTCGTAATAGGCCATCAGGTGATGCCCCAGCGTGACCGGCTGGGCGGTCTGCAAGTGGGTGAAGCCGGGCATGATGCTGATCGCATGTTCGCCCGCGCGGGTTACAAGGGCCACCTGCAGAGCCTTGAGACCCGCTTCTGCCTGATCCATCGCATCGCGGACCCACAGCCGGAAATCGGTGGCTACCTGGTCATTTCGGCTGCGCGCAGTATGCAGCCGTCCCGCCACTGGCCCGATCAATTCGGCGAGTCGGCTTTCGGTGGTCATGTGGATGTCTTCAAGGTCCCAGTTCTCGGGAACCCCGTTGGCCTCATACTCGGCCGCAACCCGGTCAAGCCCTGCGGAAATGGTCGATGCATCATCGGCGCTGACGATGCCTTGTGCACCGAGCATCGCGACATGGGCCTTGCTCGCCGCGATGTCCTGACGCCAGAGTGCCTTGTCGAAGGGGATCGACGCATTTATCTCGCGCATGATCGCCGAGGGTCCCTCGGCGAACCGTCCGCCCCACATCGCATTGGAGCCGCTCTTGCTATCGTCCCGCTCGCTCAAGATTGCCGTCCTTGGCTGTACCCTGCTGATCGGGGGGTGCGATAGGGAAACCAAGGCCCCGGCGCAACCTGCCGCGTCACCGGCGGGGGGCGAACTGTCGGGCACGATCGATCGCAGCCGCAAGGGCAGCGAGCTGCCGGACTTCACCTTGCGCGATGCCAGCGGCAAACAGGTCGAACTGGCGAGCTTCAAGGGCAAGCCGCTGCTGATCAACCTCTGGGCCACCTGGTGCGCGCCCTGTGTGGCAGAGCTCCCGACGCTCAATGCGCTGGCAAAGGAGCGTGACGGCAGCCTCAAGGTGCTAACCATTTCGCAGGACCTGCCCCCAGCAGACAAGGTCGCACCGTTCCTGAAGGCCCGCGGTGCGGACCGGCTCGAACCCTGGCTTGACCTCGACGGTGAACTGACCGTGCAATACCGCATCACCGTCTTGCCAACGACGATTTATTATGACGCGAACGGGCGCGAAGTCTGGCGGTTTGTCGGCGGGCATGACTGGAGCAATGCCGAAACGGCGAAAATGCTGGCTGAAGCGGGCGGTTAACGCGCCCGCGGAATGCACTGCTCACGCGGCACACCGGTGAAATGGGTGCAGCCGTACAGCACGATCTCAGTCCCGCCGGGATCGCGGCTATAGCTGAATTGCAGTGCGGCCCGTGCGACCGGGGGGACCGGAAATGCTGCCGGAATGGCGCTAGGATCGGTCCAGCCCAACACGCGGCACGTACCCGGCTGATTGCACACCGCCCGCGCAGCATTCAGTGCCTCGGCGCTCGAATTGCCGGCCAGCAGGATGAAGTTGGCCTTGCCGCCGGTTGCGCGCATCACCACCGTCCCGCTCTGGATCGGCGGCGCATCGGCAACGGGAGTGGGCATGGTCGCCGGCAGCTCCAGAACCGGTATGGTCGGGCCAAACAGGCTCTCCGGATCGGGTTCGCTTCCGCGATAGGGCACACTCAGCGCGCGTAGGCTGCCCCACTGCCCGGGCCAACGGAAAAACAGGTGGGTTTCAATCCGCGCTAACTTTTCGAGCTTGGGACTCCAATAGGGAAAGACCCAGTCGGTATGATAATGGGTTGCCGCGCCAACCGGCTTGAAAACGTAACCGCCCAGAGCCTCCGCCGCGCGGAGGCGAGCCTGTTCCCAGGCGCTGGTCGAATAGCGCCGAGCGAGCGAACCATCGCAGGTAAAGGTAAACTGGCACCCGGTCTGCCGCTCCGATCCTTCGAAGACCACGCCGCAGATGGACTTGGCAAAGGCAGGATGGCGCGTGCGGTTGAGCACGACCTGGATGACGGCGCGCTGGCCGGTATCGCTTGGTCCGGCCTCGGCCATGGCGGCAAGCGCCAGGCATTCGGTCGCCCGGCGGCGATCTTCGGTCGAGCCTGTGAAGGCGAAGCGTGGGGCCGGTGGAATCGGACCGTTCACGAAGGGCACGGCCGCATTGCGGGCTCGGGCGGCATCCATATCCGAAAGCGATGGCTCCGCAGCAATCAGCGGAGCTTCGTCGGGGCGCCCGGGCAGTGCGGCCAGCTCTGCCGCGAGACGATCGGCTGCTGACTGCGACAAGCTGCCGCCAAAGGCGATCGACAAGGCCGCCGCAACCGCAACAATCACCGCCAGGGCGACTGGAACGATCTCAGTGCCGATATCGGTGTTGCGCGGACCCAGCATGATCGTTGTCCTATCCCCCGGGCCGTCACGCGCCAAGCGCAGACAACAAAAAACCCCGCCGAAGCGGGGTCTTGTCTGGTTGCGGGGGTAGGATTTGAACCTACGACCTTCAGGTTATGAGCCTGACGAGCTACCGGGCTGCTCCACCCCGCGCCAAGATAAAAAAGCCGCCGCGCGGTCAGACCGGCAGCGGCTTTTCAAAACATGTGAATGGGTTTGTCCCGTGCCCGCCTGCTATAATGCCTGGCGACGCCCTACTCTTCCAACGCTTGAGCGTTAGTACCATCGGCGCAGTCAGGTTTCACGTCCGAGTTCGAGATGGGATCGGGTGGGTCACTGACGCTATGGCCACCAAGCAATAAAGCAGGCGGATACGGGTTTTAATCGATGCACAGTCATGCGTTTTAAGGGCGTATCTGGCTGATATCGTCCTCATCGCAGACAGCAGGGCTGTCATTGATGGTGGGATTCATCAAGCATGATCAGAGTTATTAGGACCGGTTAGCTCCACACATTACTGCGCTTCCACATCCGGCCTATCAACGTGATGGTCTATCACGACTCGAAGATACCTTATCTTGAGGGAGGCTTCCCGCTTAGATGCTTTCAGCGGTTATCCCGTCCATGCATAGCTACCCTGCTGCGCTCCTGGCGGAACGACAGGTACACCAGAGGCATGTTCACCCCGGTCCTCTCGTACTAGGGGCAACTCCTCTCAAGTATCGACGCCCACGGCAGATAGGGACCAAACTGTCTCGCGACGTTCTGAACCCAGCTCACGTACCACTTTAATTGGCGAACAGCCAAACCCTTGGGACCTGCTCCAGCCCCAGGATGTGATGAGCCGAC
>Ga0315901_10004644_pt1 | contig 17028 bp, 11 predicted proteins | sample LakEriMetagenome_10_FD_203761 | JGI IMG/M metagenome (GOLD analysis project Ga0315901, IMG submission 203761) | Freshwater fungal communities from buoy surface, Lake Erie, Ohio, United States - Buoy 2 MA116 | ecosystem: Environmental > Aquatic > Freshwater > Lake | place: USA: Lake Erie, Ohio...
CCACGACCATCGGCACCGCCAGCAGCAGGCCGGCGAGCAGCACCACCAGCTGCACGGCGTTGACCCAGGCCGAGCTCAGCAGGCCACCCGCCACGAAATAGATGAGCATCGCCACGGCGCCAATCGCTGTCCCCCAGGCCCGGGGAATGTCGGCCACCACTTCGAGCACGGCCGCTCCGGCGATCAGCTGCCCGGCCAGGATGGCGAGTGTCCCCACCCAGATGAGCGCCGACACCACACCGCGCACGGTGCGCCCATAGCGGAACTCGAGGAAGTCGCCCACGGTGTAAAACCCGTGATGCTCGGCCAGCCGCCAGATGGCCGGCCCCACCCACAGGGCGAGTGCAATCGATCCGATGGCCGCAGAGCCGTTCCACCACCAGGCGCTGATCCCTTCGTTGTAGGCCAGGCCCGCCGCGCCCACCGTCGAGCCGGCGCCGATGTTCGCCGCCAGCACCGTCGAGAACAGCAGCGGTGCCGACAGGCTGCGCCCGGCCACGAAAAAGTCGCTGCTGCCCTTCACGAGGCGACCGATCCACAGCCCGATGCCCGTGAGAGCGACGGCGTAGACCAGCAGCAGCACCAGGTAGGGATTCGCCACGGTCGTCCCTCGGTGCTACTTCTTCAGGTCGCGCACGGCCGGAATGTTCGGCAGGCCGGTCGCTTCCGTCGCTGCCCGCACGATGGCGCGCGCCATCACATCGGCGGCCAGGGCCCCGATCTGCGAGATGTCGACCGGGCCGTCGTACTGCCCCGTCGCCAGGGAGAACACCGTGTCACCGTCGCCCTGCGTGTGCGCTGGAAAAATCGCCCGCGCAAACCCATCGTCGGCCATGAGGGCCATGCGGGTGGCCTGCGCCTTGGTGAGCTTCGCATTGGTGGCGACCAGCCCGATGGTCGTGTTCTCGACGGCGCGGGGGCGGGGGCCGGTCTGGCCCGTGCGCAGCAGGAGGCGCGCATCCGCAAAGCTGCCGTCGGGATTCCTGACGCCGGCCACGACCTTGCCGGTGTCGGGGTCGATGATGTCGCCCACCGCATTGACCGCGACAATCGCCCCCACGCTGAGGCCGTTGGGCAGGGTGATGCTGTAGCTGCCGAGGCCGCCCTTCATCGAGCGCCCCGGGCCGCCGCCCTTGCCCACCGTCGCGCCAGCGCCGGCACCGACGGTGCCTTCGGGCACTGTCGCCTTCGAGGCCGCGCTTGCGGCGCGATAGCCGCAGTCGGCCGTCGGGCGGTTGCGCGCATTCTCGCCGACGGGCAGGTCGAACAGGATGGCCGCTGGCACAATCGGCACGCGCGCCACACGCACATCCCAGCCCATCTTCTGCTCCTCGAGCCAGCGAACGGCCCCGGTGGCCGATTCCAGCCCGAAGGCACTGCCGCCCGACAGCACGACGGCATTCACCTTGTCGACCATGTTCGACGGATCGAGCAGGTCGGTCTCGCGCGTGCCCGGGGCCCCGCCCCGCTGCGAGACGCCCCCGACCGCGCCGTCGCCGTCCACCACGATGACCGTGCAGCCCGTGGTGCCCGTGGGCAGGGTGTGGTGCCCGACGCGGATGCCGGGTACGGCAGACAGTGTGTTGTTGGGAACGGGAGCCTGCCCCTCGAGCACCGGAGCGGCGAGCGCGACAAGCACGGCAGCGGCAAGCGGAAAGCGATGGCGCATATAGCGTGCATCATAGCGGAGACGTTCCGTGATTGACCAACCCCGGTTCCCTGCACCACGATCAGGAGCCATGACACGGACCGCGCTGCTCGACCGGGTGCTGCATGAGGTGGAACGGGCTACCGACGAACTCGTCGACTTCACCGCCGGCATGATCCGGATCCCCACGGTCAACCCGCCCGGCGAGCACTACGAAGACTGTGCCCGCTACATCGGTGACCGGCTCGCGTCGCTCGGGTTCGAGACCGAGTACATCGCCGCCGAGGGGCGACCCGAGCACACGCGCCAGCACCCGCGCCTCAACGTCGTCGGCACACGGCACGGCGTGCGGCCCCGCCCCACCGTGCACCTCAACGGTCACTTCGACGTCGTGCCGGTCGGACAGGGCTGGACCGTCGATCCGTTCGCCGGTCTCGTGCGCGACGGGCGCGTGTATGGCCGGGGCGCCTGTGACATGAAGGCCGGCATCGCGGCGGCGGCCTATGCGGCCGAGGCCATCCGCCGTGCGGGCGTCGCCGTGCCCGGCACCATCGAAGTCAGCGGCACGGTCGATGAGGAAAGCGGTGGCTTTGCCGGGGTGGCCTACCTCGCCGAGCAGGGGCGGCTGTCGAGCCTCCGCACCGACTACTGCATCATCCCGGAGCCGTTCAGCCCCGACCGCGTCTGCATCGGCCACCGGGGCGTGTACTGGTTCGAAGTGGCCGCGCGCGGGCACATTGCGCACGGCAGCATGCCGTTTCTCGGCGTCAATGCCATCGAAGGCATGGGGGCGCTGCTGCACATCATCCAGGACGAATTGCAGCCCATGCTGGCGGCGCGACGCACCGACGTGCCCGTCGTGCCCGAGGGCGCGCGCCATGCCACGCTCAACATCAACGGCATCTTCGGCGGGCAGCCGGTCGACGGCATCCAGAGTCCGTGCGTGGCCGACCTGTGCCGTGCCGTTTTCGACCGCCGCTTCCTCGTCGAGGAGGGCTTCGACTTCACGAAGCGGGAAATCGAAGAGGTCATCGACCGCGTGCGCACCCGCATGCCGCGCGTCGAGTATTCGCTGACGGATCTGATGGTCGTGCACCCCACGCGCACCCCGGACGATTCGCCGGTCATCGCCGCCATCGACCACAGTGTCGAGCACGTGCTGGGCCGGCGGCCCACGCACGTCGCCAGCCCGGGCACCTACGATCACAAACACGTGACCCGCATTGCCGGCGTGCCGCACTGCGTGGCCTACGGCCCCGGCGAACTCGAGCAGGCGCACCAGCCCGACGAGTTCTGCGCCGTCGACGATCTGGTCACCTCGACCAAGGTGCTGGCTGCCGCGATCCTGGAACTGACCGGCGCCCTGCCCCCGAAGTGACGGCCCGGTCGCCCGTCCGGGCCGTTTCTCCGCTATAGTGCGGGCACCATGACCACACTTGAGCGACGGCTCGGGCTCTGGAGCTCCATCGGCCTTGTCATCGGCATCACCATCGGGGGCGGCATCTTCCGCTCGCCGGCGGGCATCGCGGCGCGCGTGCCCGACCCGGTCTTCATGATGGGCGTGTGGATTCTCGGCGGCCTCATCGTGCTGTGCGGGGCGCTGGCCTTCGCCGAACTGTCTGCCGCCATGCCCGAGACGGGCGGCATGTATGTCTACCTGCGCGAAGGCTGGGGACGCCCGTATGCCTTTCTCTACGGCTGGGCCCAGTTGGTGCTCATCCGCGCCTCGGCCCTGGGCGGCATCTCGTCGGTCTTCGGCGAGTATTTCCTCAGGGTCTTCGGCATCGATCCGGCCACCCATCCCGGCTGGGCCGACTACATCGCCGCCGGGGCCATCATCGTGGCGGCCGTCACCAATGTCATCGGCGTGCGCCTCGGGGCCCTCTTCGCGGGCATCTCGACGATGGCCAAGTTCGGGGCACTGGCCCTGCTGGTGCTCGCGTCGTTCGCGCTCGGCGGTGGCACCGCCGGTGCGTCACTCGGCAACCTGGCGTCGAACGGCGCGCCGATTGACTGGGGCCTGTTCGGCCTGGCGCTCATTTCGGTGCTGTGGGCGTATGACGGCTTTGCCGACCTGACGTTTGCCAGCGGCGAAGTCACCGACCCGCAGAAGAACCTGCCGCGCGCCATCATCTGGGGCACGCTGGCCATCATCGCGATCTACCTGCTGGCCAATGCGGCCTACCTGTATGTCATTCCCATCGACCGGCTCAAGTCGTCCACCCTGGTGTCAGCCGATACGCTGAGCGCCATCTTCGGGCAGGCCGGGGTGTCGTTCATCTCGGTCGTCGTGATGATCTCGACGTTCGGCTCACTCATGGGCAGCATGCTGGCCTCGCCGCGCATCTTCTTCGCGATGGCCGACGACAAGCTGTTCTTCCCGGCGATTGCATCGGTGCATCCCCGCTTCAAGACGCCCTACGTGGCCGTGCTGCTCGCCGCCGGACTGGGCGTGGCGATGGTCATGACGCAGACCTTCGAACAGCTGACCGACACCTTCGTGCTGGCGATGTGGCCGTTCTACGCGCTGAGCGTGGCGGCCATCTATACCCTGCGCCGCTCGCATCCCGACCTGCCGCGTCCCTACCGCGTCGTCGGCTATCCGTGGGTGCCGGCCATCTTCGTCGCCGGGGCCACAGGCCTCGTGCTGAATGCGCTTGTCACCGATCCGAAGTGGACGTCGATCACGTTCGGCGTCGTGCTGGCGGGCCTGCCGGTCTACTGGGCGTTCTTCAAGGACCGGCGCTGATCGTCCATCCGGGGCTGGATGACCGAGCCCCGGGGCAGACCGTACCTGGGCAGGCCGCGTCGCGGACAGTCCGCCCCTCGTGACTCGCACGCGTATGCCCGCAGCGCCGGGGCGCAGGCGTCCCGGCGAACAGGTCGCGTTCGTCAGAACATCCGCGACTGGCAGCCGTCGACCACTACGGTGGTGCCGCTGACCCAGCTGGCGCGCGGAGAGGCCAGAAACGCCACGACATCGCCGACTTCGTCAGGCGTGCCGAAGCGGCCGAAGGGCAGCTCGCGCCCGATGAACGCCGCAATGCCCGCCGGGTCGTCCTGCTGGCGCTTCCACCAGGATCCACCCTCGAACAGAATCGATCCCGGAGCCACGCCCACCACGCGGATCTGATCGGCGGCCAGTTGCTGGGCCATCGACTTGGTGAGGCTGATCTCGGCGGCCTTCACGGCGTTGTAGGTCATCCGTCCACCCGACTCGCGTCCGTAGATCGACGACACGATGATGATGGCCCCGCCGCCCTGCGCCCGCAGGTGTGGCACGGCCAGGCGCGAGCAGCGCACCGCCGGAAACAGCGTCTGGTCGAAGGCCTCGTGCCAGTCGGCGTCGGTCGTCTGCTCGAGCGTTCCTCCGCGTCCGAGTCCGATGTTGTTGACCAGAACATCAATGCGCCCGGTCTCGCGCACGGCCGTGTCAACCAGCTGCGCAGCGCCCTCGGGCGTCGACAGGTCGCACGCGACGGGCACGACACGCGCCCCGTCGACGGCCACCTCTTCCAGCTGGCGGCACGTGCGGGCCAGCGCCTCGGCCCCCCGCGCGGCTACCACCACCGAACAGCCCTCGGCGACGAGTGCCGCGGCGGCGGCGCGCCCGAGCCCCCGGCTGCCCCCCGTCACCACGGCGGTCTTCCCTCTCAGCTGCAAGTCCATGCGTCGCCCTGTCCCTCTGTAGACTCAGCGCGTGGCCAGATCGTTCAGGCGCCAGTCGAATTCGTGAAACTGCATGCGGAAGTCGTTCTTCCGCAGGAACTCGGCCTCGCCCCGCACGGCATGCGGCAGCACCAGCCCCAGCACGGCCCGCTCGAGCGCGCTGCGCGTCGAAAACCGCGCGTCGGCCCGTTCGGCGAACGTGCGCACGAACATGTCCTCACGCCATGAAAAGAGTGGCGTCACGCTCAGCACGCCGGCCGTGGCATCGACGTGCACCAGCCCACGGTGCTCGACTACCTCGCGCGCCGCAGCGGCCAGCTGTGCCTCGAGGCGCGCGGCCGTGTAGGCTTCGCTGCGCAGCCGCCCTCCGCCCTGCGCGCCACGTCCGAGGGCCAGCAGCGCCCGTGCATCGCCGAGGGGGGCCACCTGATCTTTCTCAATCTGATCGAGGGTCACGCTGCGCCCGGCGATGCGGAACTGGCGGCGTTCGAACGCCCCGGAAATCTGCCGGATGCTGTCGGCGGGATACTGGGGCGCCTTGCCGCGAATCGGATAGCGGTCGATCACCGTCTGCAGCACCAGCGCGTTGTAGGCATTGACCCAGAACGCCATACGCCGGGGCGCCTCCCACCCATCAACGCTGCTGGCCTCACCGAGGCTGGCGATATAGCGGTCGAGCCGCACCCGTTCGGTGCGCAGCGCATTGTAGTAGACGAATCCGTCGCGCACGTAGATGTCGAGCACTTCGTCGAAGGGCCGGTGCAGGGCCTCGACCTCGACTGGCACCGGGTCCTGCGAACCGAGGGCGCCCGGCTGCAGCAGCGCCGCACCCGCGATGAGGCCAGCGGCCACGATCAGCCGTCGGCCCAGGCGCAGGATCCGGCCTCGCGCATCCCCCACAGACGTCGATGAGACAGCCATGGCGACAGTGTAGCCTCACCCGCCGTGCAGCACGCGGAGGACCTCGGGGCCGAGGTCATCGGCCTTCCGTGCGCCGACGCCGTAGACCTCGCGCAGCGCGGCCAGCGACGCGGGCCGCACGCGCGCCAGCTCCCGCAGCGTCGTGTCGTGGAAGATGACATACGGCGGCACGCCGCGCTCGCGGGCCAGCCGCAGGCGCATGGCGCGCAGCTCGTCGAACAGCGCGCGGTCGACCCCGGCCCACGATTCCGCCTCGACGCGCGACCGCTTCGGGCCACTGCCCTTCTCGGGCTTGCGCTGGCGGGCCAGCGAGAACCCGTCGAGCTCCGCAGCATCTTTCAGGGCTGCGGCCCCGGCGTCGGTCAACTGCAGCACGGGATACGGATCACCCACCTGGCTCAGCAACCCGAAGGCCAGCAGCTGGTCGATGTAGCCGCGCATGTCATCCACCGAGGTCTCACGCAGCAGGCCGAAGACCGACAGCGTGTCGTGGCCCCGCGCCCGCACATTCTCGTTGAGCTGGCCGCGCAGCACCTGACCGACATGCGCGGCGCCATAGCGCTGACCGACGCGCGCCACGGCCGACAGGATCTTCCGGGCCAGCGTCGCCGGCTCGGGCACGGCTTCCAGTTCGCCCAGGCAGTAGTCGCATGCGCCGCAGTCACCCTTGCTGTAGGCTTCGCCGAAGTAGCTGACCAGGCGCCGGTGCCGGCAGCCCACGCTCGCCGCATAGCGCTCCATGTCGCGCAGCAGGCCCTGCCGGGCCTCGGTGAGTTCGCCGTTCTTCGACAGGATGTCGCGCCAGCGCAGGAAGTCGCCCGACGAGACAATCAGCACGCACTCGGCCTCGAGCCCGTCACGACCCGCGCGGCCCGCCTCCTGCTGGTAATGCTCGAGCGACTGCGGCGCCCCGGCGTGAATCACGAAGCGGACATCAGAGCGATCGATGCCCATGCCGAACGCCACCGTTGCCACAACGATGTCGACCGATTCGTTGAGGAACGCCTCCTGGTGCGCATGCCGCTCCTCATCGGTGAGCCCGGCATGATACGGGCGCACCCGGTAGCCTTCCTCGGCCAGCGACGCCGACAGCGCATCCACCTCGCGCCGCGTCGGACAGTAGATGATGCCGGCCTCCCCGCGATGGCGGGTGAGCACCTGCCGGATCTGTGCGGGCATCGACTGGCGGGGCAGCACGCGGTACAGCAGGTTCGCGCGGTCGAACGACCCGACCAGCGTGATCGGGTCCATCAGGCCGAGCTGCGCGACGATGTCGTCACGCACGCGCGCCGTGGCCGTCGCCGTGAAGGCATGCAGGCTGACCCCGGGCAGGCTGCCCCGCAGCGCGCCAATCTGCCGATACTCGGGCCGGAAGTCGTGTCCCCAGTGGCTGATGCAGTGCGCCTCGTCGACGGCCATGAACGACAGCCCGCACGTCTCGTGCAGCCAGGGCACGAACGTGCTGCCCTCGCCGGCGATGCGCTCCGGCGCGACATACAGCAGCCGGTAGCGCCGCTCGCGCAGGCCCTGCATCACGTGCCGCCTCGCCTCTGGGGCCATGGCGCTGTTCAGGTACGCCGCAGGCACGCCGTGGGCCGTCAGCGTGTCGACCTGGTCCTTCATCAGGGAAATGAGCGGCGAGATGACCAGCGCCAGGCCCGGCTTCAGCAGGGCTGGCGCCTGAAAGCACAGCGACTTGCCGCCGCCGGTGGGCAGCACCAGCAGCGAGTCGCGTCCCTGCACGACTGCGTCCATGGCGTCGCGCTGGCCGGGACGGAACTGCGAGTAGCCCCAGTAGCGCTGCAGGATATCGAGGAGGGGATCAGGCACAGGACGTCGGGCGTACAAAGCACGGGGGCCGAAGCACGATGCCTCGGCCCCTCGGGCGTGGGGGGATCGCCGCAGGGGTCAGCCTGCGCCGATCCCTGGGGTCTGTCAGGCGCAACCGCTGGTGGTGCCGCAGTTGCTGCACTTGTAGCACGAGCCGCTGCGCACCATGATCGAGCCGCACATCGAGCAGGGCGGCGCGTCCTCCTGGTTGCGCATGGCGGCAAACGACGAGGAGGTCGAGACCACCGTCGTTGACACGCTCACTGCAGCTGCCACCGGGGCCGACACCGACGCCTGCGGCACCGGGACGGCCGGCTCGGCCGCTTCCTCGCGGTTGTTGACGCCGGCGTGGAACTGGGCCTCGGGCGACAGGAACTTCGACGCCATCCAGCGGAAGATGTAGTCGACGATCGACTTCGCGAAGCGCACATCCGGGTTGCGGGTCATGCCCGACGGCTCGAACCGCACGTGGCTGAACTTGTCGACCAGCGAGCTGAGTGGCACGCCGTACTGCAGCGCGTAGCTGATCGCCTGGGCGAACGCGTCGGCGAAGCCCGAGATCGTCGAGCCTTCCTTGGCCATGACCAGGAAGATCTCGCCCGGCATGCCGTCCTCGAACAGGCCCACCGTGATGTAGCCTTCGTGGCCGGCGATGTCGAACTTGTGCGTGATCGACTGCCGTTCGTCCGGCAGGCGGCGGCGCACCGGCCCGCGGGCGGCCGCGAGCGCGGCGGCCACGGCGGCGTCGACCGTCTCCTTCGGGTCGGCGGTCGCCTTCGCGTCCTTCGACGTGTTCAGCGGCTGCGTGCGCTTGCTGCCGTCGCGGTAGATCGACACGGCCTTGGCGCCAAGGCGCCAGCTCTCGAGGTAAGCCTGCTCGATCTCCTCGACCGTCGCCTCCTTGGGCACGTTCACCGTCTTGCTGATGGCGCCAGAGATGAACGGCTGCGCCGCCCCCATCATGCGGATGTGGCCCATGTAGTGAATCGACCGCTCGCCGCGCGCCGCCTTGAAGGCGCAGTCGAACACGGGCAGGTCGCGCTCGAGCAGGTGCGGGGCCCCCTCGATGGTCTCCTGCTCGTCGATGTACTTGACGATGTCGTCAATCTGCGCGGCGGTGTAGCCCAGCTTGCGCAGCGCCATGGGGACCGTCTGGTTGACGATCTTCATCATGCCGCCGCCGACGAGCTTCTTGTACTTGACCAGCGCGATGTCTGGCTCGACGCCCGTCGTGTCGCAATCCATCATGAAGCCAATGGTGCCCGTCGGTGCCAGCACGGTGGCCTGCGCGTTGCGGTAGCCGAAATCCTCGCCCAGCTCGACCGCATCGTCCCAGGCCTGGCGCGCGCCGTTCAGCAGGTCGGCGGGCACCAGCTTCGCGTTGATGTCCTTCACCGCGTCGCGGTGCTTGCGCATCACGCGCAGGAACGGCTCGCGGTTGGCTTCGTAGCCCGCGAACGGGCCGCCGTGGTCGCGCGCAATGCGCGCCGACTGAGCATAGGCCTCACCGGTCATCGCCGCCGTGATGGCCCCGGCGTAGGCGCGACCAGCGTCGCTGTCGTAGGGCAGGCCGCGCGACATCAGCAGCGCGCCGAGATTCGCATAGCCCAGCCCGAGCGGACGGTAGGCGTGGCTGTTCTTTTCGATGGCCTTCGTCGGGTAGCTCGAGTTGTCGACGATGATCTCCTGGGCGGTGATCATCGTGCGGCAGGCGGCCCGGAAGCCGTCAATGTCGAACTCGCCGTCGGCGTTGACGAACTTCATCAGGTTGATCGACGACAGGTTGCAGGCCGAGTCATCGAGGAACATGTACTCGGAGCACGGATTGCTCGCATTGATGCGGGCCGTGTTCGGGCAGGTGTGCCACTCGTTGACGGTGGTGTCGAACTGCATGCCCGGATCGCCGCACACCCAGGTGCCCTCGGCGATGAGGCGCATGAGATCGCGGGCGCGGTAGGTGTCGACCGTGTCACCTGTCGTCACCGCCTTGGTCTGCCACAGCCCGTCGTCCACGACGGCCCGCATGAACTCGTCGGTGGCGCGCACCGAGTTGTTCGAGTTCTGGAAGAAGACCGACGAGTAGGCCGTGCCCGTGAATGAGCCGTCATAGCCGGCGTCGATGAGGGCCCAGGCCTTCTTCTCTTCCTCGACCTTGCAGTTGATGAACTCGACGATGTCCGGGTGCTCGGCGTTGAGGATGACCATCTTCGCCGCGCGGCGCGTCTTGCCGCCCGACTTGATGACGCCGGCGAAGGCATCGAAGCCCTTCATGAACGATACCGGGCCCGAGGCCGTGCCGCCGCCGGCCAGCAGCTCGCGCGCCGAGCGGATCGTCGACAGGTTGCTGCCCGTGCCAGAGCCATACTTGAACAGCATGCCCTCGGTCTTGGCCAGCGTCAGGATCGACTCCATCGTGTCGTCGACCGCGTTGATGAAGCAGGCCGAGCACTGCGGTGCCTTCTCGAAGCCGCAGTTGAACCACACGGGGCTGTTGAAGGCCGCCTTCTGCTCGACCAGCAGGTGCTTGAGGTCGTCGCTGAACGCCAGCAGCGCAGCGTCGGTCGAGAAATACTTCTGCTTCTTCGCCCACAGCGTGATGGTGTCGACGACGCGACCGATCAACTGCTTGACCGAGCGCTCACGCTCGGGCGAGCCGACGTGGCCGCGGAAGTACTTGGACAACACGATGTTGGTGGCCTGCTGCGACCAGGCGCGGGGCATTTCCACGCCGCGCTGCTCGAAGACCACCGCGCCCTTTTCGCTGCCGATGACCGCATCGCGCAGCTCCCACTCGACCTGGTCGAACGGGTCGGTGCCCGCCGTCGAGAAATAGCGCGGGAACTCAATGCCCGGGGCCTGAGTTCTGCTGGTGCGGGCCGTCTCGGCCCCGCTCTTGGCGGTGGTGCTGCCTGCCACTGTCTGTCCGGCCGGAGCCGCCATCATCTGCCGAGCATCATCCTGCATGCTCCCTCCATCCCTGTTGAAAGGGGAAGCGTCTCCCTTGTCGGGACGACTTCCCCGAAAATACTGCTGCCTCACCGAACCTGAAAACTTGGCGCGCGCGAGTGCTGAACTGTGCAAAAACCGAGCGTCACGAAACCGGCCCAAGCGTGCTTCCGAGGTCAGGCTGCTGGGAGGTGCCGGGCCCTGGAGGTCGTGCTCGCGCGCGACCGCCACTATGTGACTCCATCGATAGGGTTGTCAAGAGAGACACCACAAGATATGGGGGGCCATCTTTAGGTCGAACGCAAAATAGCCGAGAAATCGGCCTGAATTTACGTTTTCTTCTTCTTTTCGCTGTTTACAGTTCTTTCCGAAAGTTTCCGTCTTGACATCAGCGCAAAAGTGCGGCAGCCAGTGTCGCGGCCTTGTCGGCGAGCATGCCCGCATACACGAGGTTGCGGGCCTTCAGCGCGGCATCGGCCTGCTCGGCAAACCGGCTCGCGGCGTCGTACTGGGTGCGCGCATCGGCGGTGAGCGTCGCCGGCGTGATGCGCGATAGGTCGCGCCGCGCCGCCTCGAGCAGCGCGAGAATCGCGGCCTCGGTCGTGGCCGAGGCTCCGGGGGCCACCCCAGGGCGCAGGGCCGGCGGCGGCACCGCACCGGGAGGCGGTGGGGCGGCGGCCGGGGCCGGGGGCCTGACGACCGGTCGCGTGGCGGGACGCGGCGGGGTCGCGGCAGGCGCGACCGCAGCGACTGGCTCGGCGGCTTCAGGCTCGGCCTGATCAGGGGGCGGGGGCAGCACGCGCGGGGGCGGCGCCGGGGGGCGCAGCTCCACGGGGGCGCTGGCCGGGGCGGCACTGGTGCGTGCGGCACAGCCGCCGGCCAGGGCCGCCAGCACGGTCACCAGCATCAACGGGAGCGGGATGCGCACGCCTTCCATCCTATCGTGCGCGGGGCAGGGTCACGATAAACGTGGTGCCCGACCCGACTGTCGACTCGACCCTGATGTCGCCGTCATGCATCTGCACCGTGCGGAACACGAGCGACAGGCCGATGCCACTGCCCTGCTTCCGCGTGGTGAAGTACAGGTCGAAGATGCGCGCGAGGTCGTCCGGGGGAATGCCGACACCGGTGTCCGTCACCCGCACCTCGATGCGGCCGTCGCGGCTGTCGCCGCCCTGCAGCGTCAGCCGTCCCCCGTCCGGCATGGCCTGCAGCGCGTTCTGCGCCAGGTTCAGCAGCGCCTGCCGCAGCAGCGGGGCATCCCCCAGCGCCACGAGCGGCGAGCGGGGCACCGACACCTGCACCTGCACGCCGGCGCGCGCCGCCTCGTCGGCGACCGTGTCCCGCACCGACGCCAGCAGGGACCCGACCGGCACCTCATGCATCACCATCTCGTCCGGACGGACAAACTTCACGAATCCCTGCACCACGTCGTCCAATCGTCGGATCTCGGTGCCGATCACGTCGGCGTGCCGCAGGGCGTCGATCGGCGTCTGTCCACCCAGCTTCTGCCGCAGCAGTTCGAGGTGGATGGTCATGGCATTGAGCGGATTCTTGACCTCGTGTGCCACGCCGGCCGTGAGCCGGCCCAGGGCGGCCATGCGCTGCGTCAGCGCGGCGACACGGGCCTCGGGGGCGCCGGCACTGCCCACCGCCGCCTGCAACTGGGCGGCGATGCGCTCGAAGAGGTCGCCCACCCCCTGGAACTCGGCCTCGCGCAGATCGAGCGGCGCGGCCAGCTCCCCGCGCCCGAGCTGCGACAGCCCACTGGTCAGCACGTGGATGGGCCGCACGATCACGCGCGCCAGCAGCAGGGCCACCAGGAGCGCCGCGCCGAGAGCGCCGAGCGCAAAGAGGCCCACCGGTCGCATCGACCGCAGCAGCTGCTGGCGGATGCCGTCGGTAGTGTACCGGATGCGCACCTCGCCGAAGGGACGGTCGCCGAGCAGCAGCGGCTGGCGCCACTCGTAGATGCGCACGTCCCCGAAAATCGCCCGCAGCTGGGTCCACGCCGGCCCCCGCAACAGCTGCGCCAGATCTTCACGCGGAGGCAGCGGACGACCGACGATGGCCAGCACCGGGTCGCCAGAGGCGACCACGACGTCCGACGGATCGACCACGACCGCCACGACCACTTCCGGCAGGGAGATCTGGGCCACCGCCAGCGCCGACTGCACCCCGGCACTGGCACGAATGTCGTTGTAGGCGCTCGCCTCGCTGCGCGGCGCCAGCGCGGCCTGCTGGACGATGCCGAGCCCGACCACCTCGGCCCGGCGGGCCGCCTGCTCGAGCAGCATGCGGGCCAGCGTGGCCATCTGCAGCAGGCTGAGGGCCAGCACCACGCCCCCGACGAGGGCCGTGACCCCGAGCGTCTGCGTGCGGCGGATCGAGGGGCTCATTTTTCCCGGTTGAGCTTGTTGTGCAGGGTCTTGAGGCTGATACCCAGCATCTCGGCTGCCCGGGTCTTGTTCCCCTGCACCGCGTCGAGCGTCGTGTGGATCAGCCGCATCTCGGCTTCGTCCACCGTCATGCCCGGGGCCAGCCGCAGCGCGTCACCGCCGGCCGCGTCCACAACGCCGCGCGGTGCACGCGGGGGCATCAGGCCCAGGTGTGCCACCTCGATGTCGCGGTCGGGCGAGAGAATGCTCGCGCGTTCGATGACGTTGCGCAGCTCGCGCACGTTGCCGGGCCACTCGTAGGCCTGCAGCAGCGCCAGGGCCTCGGGGGTCACCCGGCGCAGCGGCCGGTGGTCCCGCGCGCTGAATTCGTCGAGAAACGTCTGCACCAGCAGCGGCACATCGTCACGTCGATCGCGCAGGGGCGGCAGCGTGATGGTGAAGACGTTGAGACGGTAATACAGGTCCTCGCGGAGGCGCCCGTCGCGCATGGCGGTCTCAGGCGGGAGGTTGGTGGCGGCGAGCACGCGCACGTCGACGTCCTGCTCGGTCCGCCCGCCCAGACGCCGGAAGCGGCGTTCCTGCAGCACCCGCAGCAGCTTGACCTGCGTGGCCGGTGCCATCTCGGCGATTTCATCGAGGAACAGCGTGCCGTGATCGGCCAGCTCGAAGCAGCCGGCCCGCCGCTCGGTGGCACCCGTGAAGGCACCGCGCTCGTGCCCGAAGATTTCGCTTTCGAGCAGCGTTTCGGGGATCGCCGCGCAGTTGAGGCCGACAAACGGGCCTGCCGCGCGGGGGCTCAGCTGGTGCAGTGTCTGCGCCACCAGTTCCTTGCCGGTCCCGGACTCGCCGCAGATCAGGATCGACGCCGGGGTGGGCGCCGCCAGCTCGATGACGCGGTAGATGGCCCGCATCGAGGCGCTGGTGCCCACCAGCCGCCCGAAGCGTCCGCGGTCGGCCAGCTGCCGCCGCAGCACGAGGTTCTCGCGGCGCTGGGCCTGGGCGCGGGTGACGCGGTCGAGCAGGTGGCGCAGGCGCAGCGGATCGACCGGCTTGGTGAGATAGTCTTCAGCCCCAGCCTTCAGCGCCTCGACGGCGGTGTCGACGGTGCCCTGCGCCGTCAGCAGGACGAAGGTCATCTGCGCGCGGTCATCGGGCGAAAGCGCCTTCAGCAGGTCGAGCCCGGTCATGCGCGGCATGACCAGGTCCGACACAATCACGGCCGGTTGCACGCGGCCGACCTGCTCGAGGCCCTCGCGACCGTCGGCCGCCACCGACGTGCGATAGCCCCACGAGGCGATCAGCTCGGCCAGGCCCGTGCGCGTCGCCTCATCGTCTTCGACGATCAGCACGCGTTCTGCAGTCGGGGCAACGGGCTCGCTCACGGGAAGGAGTGTACCATCGGGCTCCATGTCCGTCGCCCTGCGACAACGCCGCGCGCTGATCGAAATCGTGGCCTGTTCCGGCATCCCCACGCAGCTGCTGCTGACCGGGCTGCTCACCCTGGCCGGCGTGCGTCCACTCGAGCCAGACGGCACCCTGTCGCTGCCGTTTCTCGTGCTGATGGCGCTCAGCGACACAGTGCTGATCGTTGCGCTCGTGCGATTTTTCCTGCACGCGGGCGGGGAATCGGTGCGGCAGGTGCTGCTGCCGCCGGATCATCGGCGTGCCGACATGGCACTGGGCCTGCTGCTGACGCCCGTCCTGCTGGTGGGCGTGAGCGCTGGCATCGGGCTGCTGCGGTGGCTGTGGCCGGCGCTCGCCACCGTGCCCATCAATCCCTTTGAGGCCCTTGCCGACACACCGGCGCGCGCGCTGCTGCTGGGCATCGTGGCGATGGTGGCCGGCGGCGTGCGCGAAGAGATGCAGCGCGGATTCCTTCTCCACCGCTTCCGCACCGACCTCGGGGGCCCGATACCGGGCCTCATCCTCACCAGTGTGGCCTTCGGCCTTGGCCACGTCGTGCAGGGCTGGGATGCCGCCATCGTGACCGGTGTACTCGGGGCGGTCTGGGGCGCGGTGTTTCTCACCCGCCGCAGCATCGGCGCCAGCCTGCTGAGCCACGCCGCCACCAACGGCCTGCAGGTGCTGGCGGCGTACCTGATGCACAGCCACTGACCCGGGCCCCCTCAGGGCTCGAGCCGCACGATCACCGTCCGCCGCCGCAGGTCGGCGGTCCACTCGGCCAGCAGCGCCTCACGGCACTCCTCGGCGGCGCATCGCTTGCCGCAGATGCGCCTCGCCTGCACGTGCAGCTCGCCCCCAGTCCGCGGGCGAAGGCGCTCCTGGGTAAAGCTGCCGCCGCTCAGGCACCGCACGACACACGGCCCCTGCCCGGCGGCCTCGTCCTACTTGACCACCCGAACCGTCGTCGTGCCCTGCAGCTTCTTCTGGACGCCACCCGCGAGGAAATTCGCCGTGAGGCGCAGCTCGACGACGTCACCGACCGGCAGGTTGTGATCGATGTCCTGCTTGTTGAACGTCAGTGTCAGCGGCGCACCGCCCACTCCGCCGGACACGCGCGCCGCCTCCATGCGGTGCGTCGTCAACGGTCCTTCCAGCGTCGCGGGCGACGACGAGTCGAACGTCCATCCCGCAGGCACAGTCATGACCGCCTGCACCGCGCCCGTCACGGCATTGAAGTGCCCGGTCGGTGACCGAAGGTCGAGCACGGGCGTGGCGAAGGACACCGGCGTTGGATCAGCGGCCAGCGTCACCACAATCTTTCCGGTCGGACGCGGGTCCGTGCAGTCGTTGTAGTAGTACTCGCCTTCGCGGTCGAAGGTGTAACGCGCTGATTCACCGGGCTTGAGACGGAAGTTGAACCGGCCCTCGAAAAACTGGGTGGCGCAGTGCTCCTTCTGGTTGCCTGTCCCCGGGCCACCGAGCTGGGCATCGCCGGGATTGGTGAACGTCACGGTGGTACCGACCGGCACCGTCAGGCGCGAGGGCAGCATCGAGCCGGTCGCCGTGCTGTCGCGCACCGGGCCCGCCGGCGGCTGCGCCGCGGCTGCCGGAGCCCCGCCGGGCGCAGCTCCTGCCCCTCCGCGGCCCTGCCCGGGGCCTCCTCCAGGCCCCCCGGGACCAGGCCCAAATCCCCGCACGGGCGTGGGAACCCGCTGATAGGCCAGATACACCGTGTTCGGCGGCACGCCGTCCCAGATGGCATTGTCGACCGGACGCCGCAGGTTCGGATTCGGTGGCGGCGCTGGCGCTTCGCTGCTGCCAGAGACCACCGTCGTCGCACCGCGTGCGCCGAGCGTGTAGAGCGCCTTCCCGCCGATCTTGAATGCCCAGAGCGCATCGCCGCGGCCCGGCTGCGCATACGGCTGGTTGGCCCCCATCGCCGCCAGCGCGATGTACTGCTCGCCCTTGACGGTGTAGGTGATGATGCCGGACGCACTGGGAAATCCGGTCTGGAACCGCCAGAGCTCATCGCCGGTCCGCGCGTCGAGCGCCAGCATCCAGCCATCGACCTTCGACACGAACAGTAGATCCGTCGCCGTCACCAGCACGCTGTTGCCGTGGGCGATATCTCCTCCCGGGCCAAACTCCTTCCGCCACTTGACCAGGTTCGTCGACGCATCCACTGCCACCAGGCCGCCTGACTGATACTGT
>Ga0315901_10004650_pt1 | contig 17015 bp, 19 predicted proteins | sample LakEriMetagenome_10_FD_203761 | JGI IMG/M metagenome (GOLD analysis project Ga0315901, IMG submission 203761) | Freshwater fungal communities from buoy surface, Lake Erie, Ohio, United States - Buoy 2 MA116 | ecosystem: Environmental > Aquatic > Freshwater > Lake | place: USA: Lake Erie, Ohio...
TCGCGCCAGCATCTGCGCTGCCGCTATGCACATGCGAAGTCGTTGCATCAAGCACATCGCTGCGAAGATTATTGTATTGAGAGGCAAGCGCGACGCTGCCTGCTGTTACGGTACCGCTATTAGGCATGTTCCCTCACCCTCCTAGGCTGTTGTTGTCAGCGCCCAGCTGACATTTAGAATTGAGTTGGGTTCCTTGTAGATGCCGCTTCCTGCGGCATAGCCAGTAATTGCCAAGAGATTGCTTGATCCGTCCAAAAGACCTAGGACATAGAATGTCTCACCAATTGCGTCAGCGAGCTGCCATGTGGCAGATGATGTAACGGTGCGCGTAGCGCGCGAGCGCGTCACAGCCTTACTGTCGTAGACCGACGGCACAGCCGTGGCTGCGCTTGTCGTGTCCAGGTTTCCGTTCACAACGAATGCATTGTCAATGTATGCGGTAGCGGTGCCAGTGGCTGTAGCCACAAGGCTTAGCCCGATTCCAGTGGTCGTGCTCCAGGAAGGCGCCCCTGCGGAAATTCCGAAGCTGCTGATCGGCACGCGACAGCGCGCCCAGGTTGCGTCAGCGAAGGTGACGCCAGCGGCAGTCTCAAGGTCCGACAGGGCAATCCCGTAATAGGAAGACGCATTGCCTGCGCTAAAGATGCGCAGCTGGCTAGAAGCCTTGTTCACACGAGTGACCGTGGTAAAGCGAAGCCATAGCTCAATGGATGATCCAGTCGGAACATTCGTGGAACTGATCGTGCTTGCGTCGTACACATACTGCGTTCCACTGGTTGGAGCTTCAATCTTGAACGCCCCAACGCCCTGGCGGTAGATGCCAGAGTCAACGGTTGCGGTTCCAGTGAAGCCAGTCGTGGAGTCAAAATCATAGATGCGCGGACCGCCGCTGCTCGTCTGGATGGTGGACACGGTAAGCGTGCCAGCCTCCCCATTCAGCGCAGCCGCAAGGCGCTCTGCACCAACAAGCGTAAAGGTGTTCGTCTGCACCTGGTTGACCAAACTTCCGTCTGGTCGCGTGAGTGTCATGGTCACTAGACCAGACGGCTTTGTGATCTTTGATTCAAACATCTTAACCCCAGACCTCCTCATCCCAATTTGTATAATCCCATGTGAGCGGAGCTTCAACAGTGAATGTGATTGTATCCGAAAGGGCGCCGACTTCGTTCCCGATCTGTGTTGGATCTGGCAGCGGTCCCCATAGCGTGTTGCTGTCCCATGTCAGCGGTGATTCCCCAGGATCAGCTGGCGCCCAATACCACGGACCCTCTGGCTCAGCCAGGGTTACCGCGTCTGTAATGGCGCCGATGGTGTCTCCAATGAGCACAGAGGATGGACCAGGCAGCGACGGAAGACCGTCAATGCTGCATGTGTACCCCGACTGCGCGTTGAATTTCCAGTTGATCGTCGCTACTTGTTGTAGGTAGGTAGTCTTTTTGGCGCTATCTACGACACCAAAGACCTCTCCAGCCTTGATCGGAAGACCAGGAGCCGAAGGGATAGACACGCGCACGCGTCGCACGCTCCTGAAGTACAGGAGATCTTGTGCTCTTTGGTACGCAATGTCCACGGACGGAAGGTACGGATCGGTGATCGTCTGCTCAAGCACTTGCCCAAGTAGATCCTGACCGTCCCCATCGTCAGCCTGTACCGCGTATGGCGAAGACAGTCGCGATGGCTTTCCGACCAGCGTAAAGGCAGTGACATAGACGGGCACACTGTTCATGTTCCTGAATGTGATCGTTGCCCTGTTGCCGTCTCCAGTGGCTGTGCCGCCAAGTGTCAACGCGTAGTAGAGCTTGCCGTCCAGGGAAAGGCGCGCAGCTGGCGTGCCAGCCTCCATGACGATCACGGTGCCAGAGCCGCTAGGAGCCGTGTTCGCAGTCGCGGCAGATGGGTTCCCAGCGCCCCAGACTACGGGACTGAACTGCACCCAGCGTGTCTGGTCTTGGGCATTGACGGACAGCGTGACCTGACCTGGAAGGTAGTAGGTGCCGACGGAGCCAGTCGCTGTTCCAGCAGCTGGGACCTTGATCGGCGTGGTCACTTGCCAAACCGTCTCATCGCTGACCGCATTCGCGCGATCTTCGTACGCCAAGACTACGCGGTTAACGGCGCCAGAAGTATTGCGAAGGATAGAGATGTCAAAAGGAAAGGAATCTTTATCAAGCGTAATGATCGGCGTGCGGTATTCGTTTTCGCGCGTCTCATTGTCGGTGAAGACCAGGGTCCCGCCGCTATCAATGTGAACGCGTCCGCCTTCGGCAATAGCCAGAAGACCGAACTCGTCTGCAAGCCGACCGCCTACGGCAGCTGCGAACTGAGCGGTTCCGAATGCGGTACCAGCCGTCGTGTATGCCGCCGTGCCAAGCCCAGCCTTAGATGCCAGGGCAGCGAAGATGTTTGGCAGCGGCTCATTGATCGTCGGACCGTAGAAGGCTGGGATGTTGACGAATCGGCTGGAGATGTCTGTCAAGCGCATGGTCGCAGTGCGACCCTGCTCCGAAGGCTCAAGCTCGCGCACGACGAAGACGCCAATCTGCCTAAAGTTTTCCTGACCAGCGTGGTAGTAGCCAAGGGAAATACGAGCACGCACATCCAGGAATGCGCCCTGAATGTAGGGATAGATTGGCGAGTCTTCATTATCTGCCGTGAAGCGATTGTCCAGGTTATCTAGGACGAAGTTCGCCTCTGCTGGCTGGAGCGATCCCGTGTCTGGGTTGATGCTCTCAATGCCCGTGGCATCAATGACATAGCCAGTCTCGTCAATGTACTCAGTGCCGTTCCACGCGATTTCAAGCTTGAGCAGCGGTCGCTGTTGCTTGTCTGCGATAGCGGCAACAAGGTTTGCGCTAAGCGTCATGTTGCCTCCTAGCTAGTGCGCGCGTCAACCTCAGCGAGCACAATGGTGAAGTCTGCCTTTGTCACATCTGGATAGACCGTGCTTAGTTCGCTGATCTCTTCAATGCGTACAGGCACGGCGGTCTGAGCATCGGTCCATGGACCGCCAGACCACAGGAAATCGGAAGTAGTCTGACCAGAGATGTTCGCCCAGTAGAGATCCACAAGGGCTTCCCAGGTTGACACATTGGCATACTCAAATGCCAACACATAGCGGTATCGGTAGCCAACGGACCAGCTGCGGATTGAACCGTTGATTGTCATGCGGCTGCCGCCGACAGACTCCCACGCCAGGCGCGTCTGGTTAGAGCGCGCTGGGTACGGAAGGATGATGGTGGATGCGCCAGATGCGAGTTGCGGTTGCGCTACGCTCATACCCCTGCACCCCTTCTGACTACTGGCTGAATCGTGTAGCGACGGCGTGTCTCATCTTCCATTGCGCTGAACACTCTGCGAGCGAACTCGCGAGCATCTGCACCAGATCCAAGGAATGCGCCAGCCTGGATGGTGACATTGATGCCGCCACCGCCAACACCATTTGGAATGATTTGTCCGCTCATGTTTGGAACGAACAGTTCTGGACCATTCTCTCCAACCAGATAGCGATTTTGCCCAGTGACTGGACCGCCCATGGCACGAACGCCCATGCGTGGACCAACCGTAGTCGGTATCCGAACTGGCGTGGGCGGAGGCGTAGGCGTGCGCTTGGGTGGCGTTGGAGGATATGGACCAGGCGGTGTTTCTGTTGGCGTGCCGTAGAGCTGTTTGGTATCTGGCATCTTGGCGGAGCCAAGTTTTCCAATAAGATCAATTGCCGTGCGAAGCAGACCAATCAAATTGCCGATAGCGGTAATGATCGGACCGACCGTGATATCCCAAATAAACTTCAGGACATTGAAGACATCGCCAATTACCTTGAATGCATTCTTGACATCTGTCGCGATCTGCGTCCAGTCCTCCATGCTCTTCTGAAACTCATTGTTTTCAGCGGCGGTAGGCTCAATGCCATTCTTGTCAAGATTTTGATAGGTGAGAAGTTGCTCTTTAAGCTTGGCGATCTCGGCATCAATTGTGGCAATGACAGCGTTAGATGATGTCTTGGCTCCAGCGGCGCGCGCCTTCTGGCGCTCAAGTTCACGCTGCTGGCGAGCGATCTCTTTGGCTTCCTGCTGCGCCCTGATCGCGTCAGTAATCTGGGCAAGCTGGATCTCAATGAGTTGGATGGCAAGAGAATCGCCGTTTGCCCTAGCGATCTTCAGCTGGGATTGAAGGTCACCCTCCATCTGCTGAAGCTTGGCAATATTCTTATTGAAGGCGTAGTCCGCCTCTGCCAACTTCTGGATCTCTTGCGAAGTTTCCTGCGCAGCCTCAATCCTGGCGCGCTTTTCTGCAATCGCAGCCTGGCGCTTTGTCTCAAGCTCAAAGTCAACAAGGCGCTTGCGCGCTTCGGCAATAGCCTTATCAAGACGCGTAGCCTCTTCAGCCTGCTGCTCCAGGAGGCGCTGCTCGCGCTGGGCGTAGTCAACGGCAATCTGAAATTGCTTGTCAGCGTCAGCCTCTGCTGCCATGGCAAGATCTCGTTCGCCACGGAGCGCGTTAAGCTCGCGCTGGTATTGAAGGCGTGCTTCGGCGGATGCCTGCTCTGCCTCTGCAATGCTGTCAGTAAGTTCCTTGCGACGCTGCTCAATCTGATACTGCTGTTCAGCTGCATCAAGACCAGACAGCAGACCCTGGAACGCAGCGGCAGCTTGCTCCATCTGAGCGCGCGTAACTTCGCGCAGCGCATTGGACTGCTCACGCAGCTTGGCAATCTGCTTAGTGATCTCGTTAGTCAGCTTGGAGTTGGCGCCGCCAAGACCACTGGCACCAGAGCCAGATGCTGCGTATGCTGCTCGCTGTTGCTGAAGCGCCTGGATCTGCGCCATGATCCCAGCCTTCGTCGTGTCAACGGCAGAGCCAGATGATCGGAGGCTGTTGATGAATCCAGACATCGCGTTCGTCGCGCCAAGAATTCCTGTGATAAATCCAGCAATTGCGCCAGCAACTTGCGACAGGACCTTGATTAGACCCTCGCGATTCTCCATAACCCAGTTACGGATCGCGTTCACGATGTTAATGATTGACGGAAGCAGTTGGTTGGCAAGCGTGATCTGGAGACCGTCAACGGTCATGCCAAGAAGGTTGAAGCTGCGGTCAGCATCCTCTGCTGCGCGGACTGTCTCATCGCTTAGGACAAGCCCCATCTTCTCAAGTTCAAGCGCGGCACTTGCGGCTGCCTCATCCGACAAGTTGAGATAGTCCATCATGGACAGCGCGCTTCGTCCGAACAGGTCTACGGCGAGCGCAGTCTTTGCTGCGCCATCGCCCATCTTGTTAAGCGCACTGCGCGTATTGTCCAGGATGCTTACGGTATTTAGAAGGTTCCCACCGCTGTCGCGAACCTGAATGCCAAGGGCATTGAACTTCGCTTCATTCGTAACGATCTCAGATGAGAGCGTTCGGAATGTGGTCGCAAGCCCGTCGGTAGGAATGCCAAGGATGTTGAGCGTTCCAGCCAACACCGAAGCCTGGGCTGCGCTCGCGCCCGTAGCGTCTGAGATCTCATCAATGGAACGCGCGTAAGCCAGCGCCTTCGGCACCGCCTGTGTGAACAGATTTGTGACGCTACTAATGGCGTCAAATGCTACGCCAGCAACCCTCTGACCGATGCCCTGACCAATACCCGTGAAAACATTCCCAAGCTGCTTTCCAGACGCCTGGAGAAGATTGAACTGTTTCTTGACCTCACGAAACGCTGGGTCAACCGCAGCTTTACCTTCAATGACAATGCCAACACGCTTATCAGCCACGCTTACTCCTAGCCTTTGACACAGATGCCTGTGCTTGGGATTCTACTTTTTGGAAGTACAGACCACGAATGATCCAGTCGGCATTGGGAGCATTCTCAAGCTCCCACGGTGCGATGTGCCATCGCTTGGCTAGCGCGTCAATCGCGTAGTCCCATGGCACAGAGATCGGTTTTCCGTTACCTAGTCCTGCGGCTGCAAGACTTCGGCTGAGTTGCTGTCTAGTGCTTTTGGGAGTGCGGTCTCCGTCTGTTCGGCTGCCCAACCCTTGAGCAGATTGAGCGCAGTCTTGACATCGCAATTGTCCAGGAACTCATCGGCTCCCTTGCCATACGGGTGTTGCACTGCTGCCGCCCCAAGCATCTCAATGAGGCTTGCCTCATCAATCTCGCCGCGCTGAATAGAGATAAACTGGCGCGCAGACATCGCCTTCATGACGAATTTCTGTCCGCCGACCTCAACATCAAATGTTCTCATTTTGCCTCCTAAGCTATTTTTGTTACGAAAACGCCCGTCTGTAAGACACCAGGAGACGCGTTCCCGCGCCCCCTGGTGTCCAAGTACCTGAAACGAATCAGCTGATCGTCGCTGCGTTATTCTTCACGACAATGCTGAACGGAATGGTTGTAACCGTTCCATCAACGAATGGGCGAAGAGTAATCTCTTGAGCGACTGAGCCGTCAACATCTGCCTGTGAGATTTCGTCAATCACACCGAAGAAGTCCATCGTCATTTCGTAGGTGCCGCCGCCAAGCGTCGGACCAGTCGTGACAATGCGGACGCGTCGGAGGCTCTTGTCTTCCCAGGCATCCAGCTCGTTATCGTTCTGGAAGTGTCGGGTCAGTGTGAGCACAGCTTCAGTCTTCGCGGTGCGGTCCAGAGCAGCGCCAGCGTAGGTGCCGTCCAGCCCGTAGCGAGTGTTGAAGCCGTTCGTGATCGCGAGCGACGCAACTGCGACATTGCTGTCCACCGTCGTGCCGATTGCGTTCGCGGTCCCGTCAATGTAGACGGTCGTGTTGACGCCCACTGCGTGTCGCTCAACCGTATCGGCTGGCGTCGCGCTAAGAGCGGTACCCTGGGTCATTCCCTTGAAGGAGACGATCCCCGCCTCAAAGGTGACCGCATCATCCTTAACCCAGTTAATGGTGAATGTGTTGACCTTGTTACCAGGCACGCGGAACGATGCAGGAATTCCTGCTCCGCCGTCAGCCCATGCGTACTCAAGTGAGAATGGTCGGGTCGTGTCGGCAGTAGAAGCTGCGGTGAAGGTCCAGACATATGGGGCAGCCGTTCCGACAGCCGTAGCTGAACCGACGCCTGCGCTCAGCCAGAAGACTGACTGATCAAATGCGAACGGACCTGTGATTGAGAAAGCGTTCGTCTCAACGCCTTCATAAACTGCGCGCGACTGATTGTAAGTGCCGTCCAGGTAGTCTGGTCGGATAGATGCAATCGTTCGCTCGTGCGTAATCTCTGCACCGTAGAGCTTGCGCGTAGCATTTGCGAAGGTTCCAGCCGTGCTCTCAAGCGCACCCTGAACCCTCTGAAGCACTCGTGTAGCCATTCAGTTACTCCTTGTCTGGCGACTGCTTTGCCGCCGTAGGTTCGGCAGGCTTGTTTGTTGCGAGCACGAAGGCACCGCTGGCAATGAGCCGCTGTGCCTCATCCTCTGTCACTTCCGCGAAGCGCGCGGGTACGCCAGGGATAAACCGTCCCTGCACGGGTTCAACTTTTACCAGCTTCGCGGCTGGCTTGAGCGTCTCAGACATGTCTACTCCCTCACTTGATTGGCGGTGTTGAATCAATGTACTTCTGCAATGCATCTCCGACTACCGCTTCAATTGATCCCTGTGCGCCGTCAAAGGCTGGACTAATGAATGGCTTCGGCTGCGTGCGGCGTCCACTGTCCACACCATCGTGGCTCACGATGCGGTGACCGAACTCAATAAGATGCCTATGGGCGCCCCATGCGACCACTCTCGTAAGGTCTCGCGCAAAGGCGCGCTTGATCGTCCGTGTCCGTGACATCGGACCAACCCAGTAACCAATCTCCGAATAGCGTCTGCGAATCTTCTTGTACCGAATGGACTTGAAGAGACCGTCTGCTGGATGTCGGACCTGGATTCCCTGGTTGCGATAATTCTGGCGAATGCGTTGTGCGGTCTGGGCAGCGACTTTCCTTGTGCCTTCCAGGACGATCTTGTCCATCGCCTTCTGCCCAAGCTGCTCTTCAAGCTGACGAACAAAGTCTTCAGGCTTGATGCTGAGTCGGATAATCTCGTTCGCCATTAAGCTCCGATTTCGCTTACGACTGACCTGAACCTTACTTCGGTTCGGCAGTCAATTGCCAAAAGGTCATCGTCAGCGCCGTAGCTGACATCGCCCATCGTGACATTCGTTACCAGGCATGATACCACTCCGACCACATTGAGATCCTGGTTTCCCACTGCACCTTTCACAATCGCATCGCGCCAGGCGTAGAGCGCCTTGATGCCGCGATCCGTTCCCATAGAACGAGGAATGATGAAGCGCACTGTGAAGACATGGATCTCATCAACCTGTCGGTTCATTGAATACGACAGCGATGTGTCTGGCGGCAATACGATCACCGCTGGATAGGTTGAGATGTTATCTGGCGTGAATACAGTTGCGAGCTTAATCGCTTCGTATCCAGTCGGAGGCGTAATACTTCCGAAGCGCCCCGCGAGCGCCGTGCCTACCGCGTATGTATCCACTTAAACCGCCTGTGAAGGAATGCGATACGGTCGGACTAGCTGCTCAACATCTGGGTCAAGCCTGGAGAGAAGACGCATGGTCCCAGTCTCCAATGTCCCAGCGATGCCGAAGGGCGTGTTCCTTCGGTTAAAAATTCGCCCACACTGCAACTGGGTTGCGGTAACGATAGGCTTTGGCACGGCTGGAAAGCCGCGCACTGCTGTCAGCTTCACGCCCTTCACGGTGCCAACAGGGAAACTGTTATTGCCGTTGGTGGCTACGCGAATCATCGTGTACGGACGCCCAGTCTGCGCGGCATTGAATGGCTCCACAACATAGTCGGCACTTCCCCAGGTCGTGCCAAATGCGCCAGTTCCAGCGTCATCCGTCTGGAGCGTGACCACTGAAGACACATCGTCAATCAGCAGGCTGTGGGTCTCATCTGCCGTGTAGTAGGACACGACAGTCCCTGCGCTATAGAAGAAGCGCCCAGCGAAATCGTCAATCATGCGACTGACGGTCTCAATGACAAGATCAATCTCCGTGTCCGACGCAGAGTCAATAATCCCTAGGGCTTCTTTAACTGCGCTCCCTGTCGTGTACCCGTTCGTGATTGCCATTCAGTCTCCTATCGCTTCTTCTCTGCGCGACGCTGCTCGCGGTTCAAAGCCACGGGCTTACTGACTTCATCCTCAAGCTGCTTGAGAATCGGGCGCCAGTGCGTCTCGTAGACATGCTGCGTCTCGTAATTCTTCATGAACTCCATTGCCTTGGCTTTCGCCTCTGCGAGTTCAGTCGGCTTCTGCTTCAGTTCGTATGACTGCTGAAGCGCATCCATGATCTCTTTTACATTCGGTGTCATCCACCAGCCGCCCTGCAATGGATCGTATTCAACTTGTCCGCCAACTTTCCAGCCAGCGCCAATAAGTTCTGGCATTGCAGTCCACTCCGTTACCGCTGGTAACAGACCACATGCCTGGGATTCTATGATGCCGACCCCGAAGCCCTCACCTTTGGAGCAGTGCAGATTGATATCACTTGCAGTAAGTAGCTTCGCCATGGTTTCTTGTGGAATACCTTGGCGATATTCAAACTGCGGCACGACACGCACGCGATCCATTGGCGCATTGCATGCTGCAAGAAGCGCCTCAAACTTCACGCCATTTGCAAGACCGAAGATGTCGGTGTGCAAATAAAGGTACGCATCCTTTTTATCTTTCGCCCATGTTGACCAGGCGAGCATCTGCTCCCCGATGCTCTTTCTGACTGGCGAGACGCCCTTGTTCGCGCCCATAAAAATTGAAAGGTGCGCGTCTTCAGGAATGTTTAGGTCTTTGCGAATGCTTGATGGTGTCGGCTTGAAGATATTCGGATTGAAACTGTGCGGAGCGTAGAACACGCGGTCTCGCTCAACGCCAGCTTGCAAAAGTTCACGCTCTCCAAATCGGCTCATGGCGATTGCCCACTTGCCTTTGCCGCGACGATCAAACCAGGCTTTTACTTCTGGCGGTACGACGGCATGATCAACTGGCGTCCAGGATGCCATTGGAATTTCGTCCCACTGCGGAGACTTGTAGACCCAGACATCGTAGAGACTAAGCCCCACCCCTGGAAGTTTTGGCTCTTGATTGAGCCACCAGAGGATCTGAGCTGGGGTTAGGTCATTGCTATAGGCATCCATGCCCTGACCCATGACTGGGATTCCGTTCCACTCTAGGGTCGTGCCAGCCAGCCCGTAATTGGACATTAGCGCCACCAGGTGACCGTCATTCTTCAGCCGTGGCAGAAGTTCTGCCCCTTGCACGCCATAGCCCGTATTTGCCCAGACAGCGTTACTCGTAAAACCGATCCTGAGTGCCATTCAGATTTTGCCTCCCCTACTAAATTTAGTGTTCCCCGCTGGCTAGATTACTCCAGCCAGCGGGGTTTGTCTCAGCTAAAACCTAGAATCAGGTGTTAGCGGAAACGAGTACGCGGAGCGCGGTCACATCTGGGATGTTGCCGTCAACCGAATACAGGGTTCGCACTGCCGTCTGAGCATAATCAAAGCGGAATTCCGTGCTGGAAGCCACTTCAATTGGAAGCTCGCGGATGTAGTACGAAGGCGCGTGAAGAATCGCCACCGACTTGGAAGCCGAAGCAACCGCAGCCATGTGAACATTTTCCTTAACGCGGAAGCCAAGGAGTGTGTCTGGCTGACCAACAACGAGACCAGGGGTCCAGATTGGCTGACCAGTTGTGTCCTGAAGCTTGCGAATCTTTGACATCGCGGTTGAAGCAATCTGCCATTCGGTGTTCGCATTGCGATACATCGGCTGGAGGCTATACGCCAAGGTGATCACATCAAGTGCGTCAAAGAATGTTGAAGTAACCGTTCCCGACTTCGTTGCAGTTGAAAGCTGCGGATTGCCAGCGGCGGTGACAAAGCCAAGCGGCTGCGTCGTGCCAGTGCCAAGCGTGCATGCTGACCCTGCGAGGAATGCAATCTGGTTACCCGCTGATTCGCCCACAAGCTGCGTGATGTTCACGGCATTGTCGCGGATCAATTCGTTGCTAAGAAGAGTCAACGCAGCGATCTTATTTGCATACAGCGTAATGCTGCTGATCGTAGGATCGGTTGGCGTGATCTGGTTTCCTTCGGCAATGAAAGAAGCAGACTGGTTAGCCGTGAGGCGTGGCACAGTGATCTGCTCGCCAGTTGCCGTGCGAAGCTTCGTTGCACCTTCGTACACGCTATTGCCAGCGGTCAACGCGACCACGACAAAATCCGCGAACGAGACTGGCACCGTAGCTGCGGCGGAAGAAAGCGCGCGAATATCAAACTTCGCGGATCGCTTCTCGCCAGATGCAACAGCGCGGAGAACATCCGCGTCATTGTCAGCCTTAACTGCATTCTCTACCTTGAGTGCGCGCTCAGCGAGTGCGTCAATCTTGGCAGCGCGCTCTTCGTTCTGCTCAACGGAATCCATCTTGGACTTCTTGTCCGCCATGGCGTCGTTCAGCTTCGTCCAACGAGCTTCCTCTTCTGGAGTGAACTCTCGCTTCTCATCGGTTGCCGTTGCGAGAAGGGCTTTCGCCTCTTCCCAGTCATTGCGGTAACCAGCGAAAAGCTTCTTTGAAATCTCCGACATTTGGAGTTCCTTTCTGCTTTTGTTTAGTTTGTTTCTTTCACCCAGTGGTACTCAGACAGTGGTGTCCGTCAGGACCCTCGTGCCGTTGCCCTCGTGGATCAAATTCGGTTGGGATCTAGCGCCATAAGCGCCAGCTGCCGTTCGCGGACGCTGAGCGGGATGGCACGGTTTGTGTCATCCATCTCTTCGTCATCCTGATAGGTTGCTGTTTCGGACTCCTCTTCGGCGTAGTAGTCCAGGATTCCGCGAGCGCGTTCCATGACATCTTCTGGGATGTCGGTCTGTGGAAGTCGCGATGCGGCTGCGTTAAGTCCTGCGCGAATTGCGACAAGCTCACCGCCGACCACATCTGCGAAGCCAAGTTTGTATGAGCCGCGAAGCTCTGGGGCTGCGGCGTCGTAGACGAGGAACGCGCGACGAGCGACGGAGGGATCAGGATTCTCCCCATCAAAACCAGCCAGGGCGAAGACCCTTTCAGCGGCTGCTGCGCCGTCCCAGTCGCGCGTTTCGTCAATCTCCAGTTCGCGGTCTGCGCCGATAACCCAAGGGCTTCGGACTTCAGGCGCGATCTTGCGGATTGCGAGATCAATAACTTCCGCGTCATCGCTTTCAACTTTGCCGTTAAGCAATCCGTCAATCGCGTGCGTCAGTTTGTTCGCTGCAATATCGGTGCGCTGCGCAAGCGCGCGCACGGCACCCAAGCCGATAGTTGCTGGGTAAGCAGGAACATTTCCAGTAAGAAGTGAGATTTCGTGGAGGCGCACAGACTTCAGCTCGCGCACGCCTTCTTCGCTGTAGCCCTCACCTCCGTTCGGCACGCTGAAGCCAAACGAAAGTCCCATGCTTGCGCCATCGCGCTTAAGCATTGCGGCAAGGTCGCGAGCGAATGAAACCTCTGGGTTCAGCGAAACGCGGACCTTAAGACCGCGATCATCTTCGCTCACCTCAAGAGTGCCAGTCTTCGTGGAGCCAAGGAACATTTTAGGATCGTGATCCTGGAGTGCCTTGACTTCCCACTCGCCGCGCTCTGCGGCAGCAACAGATTTGCTAAATGCCTTGGGCTTAATCACCTCGCGGAAGCCAAGACCTTCAGACTCCGTGTTGAACAATGCGGCATACGACTCAAATGTGTAGCCGTCACCTTCGGCGCGAATCTCAGCTTGCGCCTGTCGGAATTCCATCGTCATGTGTTTATGCTCCTTACGCTCAGCGTTTTGGACGATGTTGTCCGCCCATCGCTTGCCACTGTCTCCGCCCCAAAGTGCGTGGGCGATCCTGCCGTTGCTAGGGTAGCCCTCTTCTCCAGGTCGGAAACCTTCTGCTTGACTATCTACTTCATGGCGAGCAAAGAAGCTTGCCATGCGTTGAACCGTTTCAAATGGAAGATTGCGCCCGTTCACGATGTCTCGTGCGCGAGCGATTCCAACTTCCGTTCCGCCACGACCGAACTCACTGCGCCAATCAAGTCCGCGCTGTGCTTCTTCTTTCATGGCATCTGTTGGCGCGTAGCCGTCTGGATCAATCGGTGCGCGCTCTTCTTCCGATGGCTCCCACGCGTTGCAGTAGTAGGCGCCACTCACATAGTCATCCCACTTTTCGCAATAAGCCTTATCGCCCTGCACATCTGCTTCATTATAGAATCGGCAGTTCCCGCACGCGCGCCCCTCTGGAACATCGTCCGCTAGGGCTGGTCGGTAATTGTCTGGCAGTGCGCGCTTTGTCATTAGTTTGGCTGGTACAAAAGATAACTCACGGTGTGCGTGGAGCTATCAACGACGCCATAAATATCATCGTTGCGCCCAATCTTCACAGTGATCGTCTGACCAGCTTGGAGATGCAGACCGTTTGTGATCGTGACATCGGACTCACCAATCCAGACATCCTTTGTCTTCGTCGTGATCGTCAGTTCAGCCTTATCGGAATTCGTTGCGGCACAGATCAGTGTCGCGGCGGTTCCAAGCGTAACCTGGTTTGCAGTGATACTCATTAGAGTCCCTCTGGTTGTACGGTGACTGGTGCAGCGCCAGTGTGCTTAATTGTTGTGATGCCAGCAATCCTTGCGGCATCTGCTGGATCGTATCCAGCGCGTACCAGGATTCCTGCGATGTCGGCGCGCTGTCGTAGGTCTGCTGCGTCAGCGGCAGCCTGGTTCAATGGCATTCGGTAGACATCGCCGCTGTCAATTGGCGTCATGTCCTCCATCTTTCTGATGTCATTAACGCTCGCCCAACCTTCTTGGATGGCGATACGGTGGACCTCAGCGCGAGCCTGTGCAGTGCCACGAAGAATGCTGTCCATGTTGAATCGGACAAATGCATCTGGCGGAAGCAGAAGCGTTGAGAGCTGTCGCTCAATTGCCTCAGTTAATGGGCGCAATGTGTATTGCACGAACGCCAGGTTCTGCTGTTCAACTGAGGAATAAGACATTGCACCAGGTGTCGTGACGCCAATCAAGACTGGCGGGACCCTGAAAATTCTAGCGATCTCCTCCGTGGAGAAGCCTCGCGACGCAAGAAGTTGCGTGTCTTCTGGCTTAAACGAGAGCGGCTTCCAGGTGCTTCCACCAGTTAGCACGCCAGGCGTGTGCATGTTTACGCCAGTATGATGGCGAATCCACCCAGCCTTCAGCGTCTCTGCCTGATCTTTTGTAAGTTCGTGAGGAACTTCAATGATGCCAGACGGCATGCTCGCAGAGTTGAACAGCGACGCGGCGCTCTCATCAAGCGTTGCGCTAAGACCGAAGGTTCGGCGCAGCTGCTCAATTGGATTGATTCCGCGCAACTCTCCTGGCAAGGTGAGCAGCGGAATATGAATCATGGTCTCTTGTCCGTAGACAATGTAGTCGGTGCCATCACCCTGCTGCACGCGATACTTCACCTCGCGACCTTCGCGGAAGATGGTTACGCGGCGCGGATCTACAACCCGTACCTCAAGTACTTCGCCACTTTCCGAGCGTGGGCAGTATAGGAAAGTGTTTCCCTCTGTATAAAGGCTGACAATGACTTCTGAAATGAGCTGATTGAAAGTGTAGCCAGGCTCATCTGGAATCGGCACGAGCATCCACGAAGGCTTGTCTCCGCCTGGGCGATATGGTCGGCGCACGCCACCCGTGCGAATAAATGCGTCAGCAGGGAAGCTACTGACCACATCTGCCAGCAGCCGCACGCTGCTCCAGGCGCTGCTTAGTGCGAGCGCGCCCTTTGCATCCATGCTGCTGTTTGCAAATGGTACGCGATCAAACTTCATGCCCTGGATCTGCGTGATTGCGCGCTGATCTTGTTCGCCAAGGATTCGTCGTAGAAGACTCACTCGTTACCTCGCTTGTAGCCGATTGCGGCAAGTAGGATGCCAGCTGCAACCAAAAGGCTGAGCGGCTCAATAAGTGCAAGCCCACTAACGATCAGTGCGGCTCCGATAAGTTCAAGTGCGGTTGATTTGCTCACAGGCTTATAAACTCCGCTGTAGGCTTCTTGACCACATGTTGTGAATGATATTTGGCGCGGTCCCAGCTCATGATCGCACACACTCCTGCATCTATCTTGCGCGGTGAGCCTTTGTGCTCTTTTACGACTCGCGGACCAAAGCGATCAATCTTGACGGTGCAATTGTCTAGGTGTCGTGCAAGCACTGGATCGCCGTTGTGCGAGAGTTTTTCTTGCACAACCGCGTCCATGAAGCCCGCACACGCAGGCACCATTCTTGCAGGACTTTGTGAGTACACGACCACGGGCAGTCCATCGTTTTCCCACTTCTGCAAAACAGAAGCCCAACGATATGGGTCGGCTGCAATTTCTCGCACCTGGTAGGTCTTACAGATGTCGTACATCTTCGCTTCAACTTCGTCCATTGGAACTTGCCAATGTGGATCGTCAAGCGGTCGCTCCCAGATTGCAAGCGTCTGGATAAATCCGTCCATTGTGCAAGCGACAATTGCAGTACTATCGTTAGAGAAGGCACCGTCAAACGCGACCACAACATCTTCGCCCTTTTCAAGCTTGCGCTCAACTGCGAGTCTGTCCCAGGCGCCATTCGGTAGCCATGCTGTAGTTGTAGTAACCCACTGATTAAGCCGCTTCGTACGCAGTTCCATTTCGCTAATGGACTTGACGGCGCTCTCAAAGTCTTCTGGGTTTAGATAATCGCCGTAGGCTGGATTTGCGGAAGCCCACACCGCAGGGTCGCGGTAGTCGGCGCCGTCAGGTGCGCCCCACCATCGGAAGAAGAATGTCGGATCGTCAATCTCGCCCGACTGCACTCGCATGCCGTATTGCCAGAGCTTGTAGCAGATCGTGTCTTGCCCATGGCTGTCGGTTCGGCTACCAGCGGTCGTGATCGCCACGATCAGTGGCTGCTTGCGCGTACCAGATCCCAGGTTGATGGTGTTCCAGAGCCTATCGTCAGGCTGGACATGCAACTCGTCTACCACGGCGAGAGAAGGGTTGAGACCTTCTGCTCGTGAGGCGTCTGCCGATAGCACGCGGAAGACTGATCCGTTCGTCGGATACTCAATCACATCGCGCATTACGCGCAAGCGTTGGCTCAAGATGGGATCTAGCTGCACCATGCGTGCCGCTTCAGAAAAGATAATTCGCCCTTGCTGTCGGTCACCAGCTAGTGCATATACTTCAGAGCCTGGCTCATCAAGAATCAAGCCATGCAATGCAATGCCTGCACCCAGAAGTGATTTCCCGTTCTTCCTAGGAAGACCAATGAGTGCGCGTCGGTGTTTGCGCAGACCGTTTTCGTCGGTCGCGTAGAGTTCACGCAAAAGCGTTTTTTGCCATGGTCGCAGTTGTATAAGTTGTCCTGCAACATCGCCTTTAGTTAAGCGGCAGAAGTTCTCAATGAATTGAATGACTGAATCGCCCTGACTAGCGTGCTCGCTTTGCTGCGCTGATGAGCGCGTCAAGTTTCGCTGCCGCCGTGTTCGCTTCGCCATCCAATTCACCTCTCAGTCCGCTGCGTGCCGCAGGCGTCAGCCCAAGCTTAGACGCAAGCTGAAGCATAAGCACAGCATTGTCCCGAACGATCTGGTGAAGCGGTGACTTTACGACCTCGCCGTTTTGACCTCGCGTCAACGGTCCAGTCTCCAGGTACATTTGTTCAGCCTGCTTGTACCGAACCGCAGCTTCGCAATAAAGCCGAAGCGTATGCAAGTCCGCAGAAGTCAGCATGCCCGTGTGAGCCACAGCCTCAATGACTTCATCCCAGACCACGCGAGCCTGATCGGAAAGATCGGCTGGCGGTGAGAAGTTTGCGCGCTTTGGAAGCGGCTCTTCATAGTTCACACGGCTGGGTCGGGTCTCACCTTTGAGCAGCTTGAGACGCGATGGCGCTGGCGCTGGACCGCGCTGTCCCATTCTTCACCATCCGTTTCTTGTAACAATCTAAACCCAAAAACCTGTCTGACCGTGCGGACGGG
>Ga0315901_10004654_pt1 | contig 17004 bp, 31 predicted proteins | sample LakEriMetagenome_10_FD_203761 | JGI IMG/M metagenome (GOLD analysis project Ga0315901, IMG submission 203761) | Freshwater fungal communities from buoy surface, Lake Erie, Ohio, United States - Buoy 2 MA116 | ecosystem: Environmental > Aquatic > Freshwater > Lake | place: USA: Lake Erie, Ohio...
AGGAAACTGTTCAATATTTGCATTCTCTACAGTCGCACCTGATACAGTAAAATCAGAGGCTCTAGTCATAGTCACTCTAGCATAACCACCATAAGCAGCTTCGTTTGTAACTGCTGAGCCTGCCTCACCCGGATCAGACGTGTGAAGTGCAAGCCAAAGGTTGGTATTACCATCCCAGCTTACGTTTGTACCTTTAAAAATATAGTCGTTGATAGCGGTTTCCGCTGAATTGCTGAAGCTCATAAAGTCAATCCTTTCATATAGTTACCATCCGGTAGGCCAGTATGAGTTTCCCCCTCCGCCTCCCCCACCTGCACTAGAAGCTAACTCCCAGGCAGAGCCGTCCCAATAATACAACTCCCCCGTCGATATTACAAGCCTTACATCACCTATTTCGTTATCTGTTGTAGGTAACGAGACGACATTTATAGCCGGGGCTTTCCAATACTCTTCATCTGGAAGATTAAAATTAGCCATTTATCCTCCCTTTATATGAGCATAACAGTTAACATCCGTTGCTCCTGATGTTCTGTTTAAAACAACTCGAAGATAAGGTGCGGGCTCAATCTCGGTGAAAGTTAGGCTAATCTTCCCACTCGATCCACTGATTGTCCTATCAGCACCAATTGGGAAGGAGATTAGGGTTTCATTTAAATCTTCGTTCAAAACTCTTTCGACATTCAGTGTCCCTGTAATGGAAGATGCCCATTCCAGACAAACAATCCAGGAATAGCAAAATCTTACATCCAAGAGTTTAGAATAATTGTTTCCTGATGAAAGAATCTCATTTTCAAAAAGTTTTACGAGTTTTGATCTCATTTTTCACTCCAATAAAAAACCCCTAGGGCTCAAAGGCAACCTAGGGGAGGAAACACCTATTTTAAGTTAATTAAAAGGACAAAATTCCATTCCATCCCGGTGCGTTACACGCAAGGTTCCCATAGAAATACGCGTAGAAGTTAACAGCGTCGTTAGGAGCATCGCGCAAGATTACTTTTCCATCTTCATCGAAGAGGGATACAGGTTCGCCGATGGAGTGGAGAGCCCAGGTGTCTAGAGTCAACATCCAAGCATAGGCATTAGGGCAGTTTTGGTCAGGAAGAACTTTGATAGGGCCACGAGGGCCATTAACTACCAATCCTCGGAAACCGATGCCTTCCATAGGCTCCACGTCACAGTAAACCACTTTAGAAGAAAGGGATTTTTCCAGTTCAGCATATTTCTTGAAGCTCAAGAAACAAGTGTCAGGTTTTCCACCTTCACGGGCAATTTTAGAAGCAAGGTCAATCAAAGCTTCTTCGATAGTTTGAGCGGATCCGTCATGGCGTAGACCACCTAGACGAACAGAGTCGACACTTCGGTCAACACCGTAGAAAGCAGCTGCAGAGGGGGCGGATGGAGGGATCCAATCCAAAAGACCAGCCATTCTAACACCACGGTCACCAGCTAGGAAGATGTAGTCGTTAGCTGCAATAGTTCCGGAGGCGTTGTAGGTAGCTGCAACAGTAATAGTTCCAGCAGACCGGTCAACAGCTGAGATTAAAGCTCCAGTAACAGAACCATCAAAATTTCTTTGGGTTCCTGCTGAAACTGCAGACCAGATATTAACCTTTTGCCCAACTTCGAAGTTGACTACGTCTTCAGGTTCTTTCAAAGTGATTACAGTAGTAGCCGCTTCAGTAGGCTCGGCATTAACCTGTCCAATCCACCCCTCTCGGCTTCGAAAAAGAGATGTGGCAATAGACCTTTCCAATGCATGGATAATTCCATCGGTCTCAAGTTTAAGTGCTTCAACGTAAGCTGAGCTGTTTCCACGAGAAGCTTTTAAAGTCTCATGCTGAACTGCGCCGAAAGCGTAATCCGATACACGTGTTAGGTTGAAGTCTACCAGTTTAGAGCTGGCAGCAGCTACCTGGGCGGCAGCTTCGGATGAAGATGCAGAACGGCTTTGAGGATTACCGTATTTCAAAGGGATTACTTTGTATTTTCCACCAAAGTTTTTGTTTTTGCTAACCATGGCGAAAAAAGGGTTAGAGGGGTAGATCATACCTTGAATCAATTCAGGGGTATAAATCTCTTTTAGGATACTTTCTGCGTTCGTGTTATTTAAAGTCATTCTTTTTTACCTTTTTAAATTATTTCCAGCCAGTCATGGCTGATAGTTTTTCAATAGCTCGGTTCACACCTTCTTGTTCGTTCACACGTTTTACCAACATTTTAATAGGCTCAGCGGTTCCGACTAAGGTGGTTCTAAGAGTTTTTGCTTTCGCGGGAGGTGTTGTAACTTTTACCTCAGGCTGTTTGTTGACGTCAGCCTTTGAAGTCTGGGGAGGGGCCTCTTTTACCCCTGTTCCTAGCTTCTGCTTTAACTTTTCTGTCTTCAAAAAAGCCATAGCCTGTGATTCGAGGTAACTTTCTACTTTTTCTAAAGCCTTGTCAAGAGGAATTATACTTCCTGTTTCAGAAAAATAGTCAGAAACCACATCAAAAACCATATCATAGGATTCAAGAGAGGAAATAAACTCATATTTTCCGTTACTTGAGTCTACTGCTGATTTAATTGAAGATTTAAAGGTATCAATAGTTTTTTGTGCTTCAGATTGTAGTTTAGACTCTTGCTCAGCCTTCAACTTCTCCTGGAGCTCCTGTTCGGCCTTATCTTTAGCCGATAACTTTTCCTCGAGCTCTTTTAGCCGGAGCTCAATAGGGGATAGCTCAGGTTCCGGTTCGGCCACGTCTTCCCCAAGAATAGACTCCAAAATATCGGAAGCATCCGCACCAAAATGTTTTAGGATCTTTAATGCGTTTGCCTTCGGGTCTTTTTTATATTCATTAAGGGCATCCAGCTCCGATTTAGCTGGGTCAATCTCCTGTTTAAGAGCCCGGAGCTCCTTTTCTTTCTGCATAAGCTGCTGTAGAGATTTATGAACCTTCCTTTCATAAGGGGCAGGCTCTTCTATAGGAGGTGGAGGAGTATCCTCCTTTACTTCAACTACCGAGGATTCCTCGGCAACTGGGGCAGCTACTTCAGACACAGAAACTTCACTAACTTCAGCAACTTGACTCTCTACAGTCATACATACTCCTAAACTTTTTCCCACCATTGGGAATCGTCTGTTTTGTTGTTTATACCTTTATCCAATCTATTGAAGAACCTCTTAACAGGGTCAAGTTCTTCCTCTTCTTCCTCTTCATACAGGAAGTTATAACAAAACCTCCAGGCATACAAGAAACTATCCGTGCAATGGTTTGCACATCCTGGGTGTTCCTTTCGTTTCTCGGCCCTCTCATCGTAGATCAGACTTCTCATTTCTTCAAGCAGAGGTTCCGTCTGCTGTGCCCAGATTTTTACCCGGCCTAAAACAAGCTCCGTATTTAACACATCGATAAACTTAAATTTATCAGTCTTTTCAGCAGAACGAAGGGGGATTCCATAACGCTGTTTGAGATCTTCCACTACCTGTTTTGATGCAGGATCTGTGATGATAGCAAAGGGGTTGTAGATTTTCTGGTAGTATTTAATACGGTTTGCCACATCCTCCACATTCATTTTAGGCTTTTTATAGGCCTCCACCACGTGTAAAAGCTTGTCGGTATACCCCAATACCACAAAAGCCGAGTCATCGTTGTAGCCTAAGTCTACCCCTAAAACGTAATTTTCAAACTCAGGAGGTTCTTTAGGCTCCAGGTTTTTATCCGACACGTGATAAATCAACAGCTCATCGTTTATAACCCATTCAGCCAGATACATACGCCGAAAGGCAGGTGTTTCCACGATTCTAGGATTGGCTGCTATCATAGACTCCATGTCTTCTTTCCAGTTTGCAGCCATATAGGGGTTATCTGTGGTATTCCATTTATGTAACGACCACACACGCTCCTTTTCCAACCCTAGAGTGATGTCATAGAATAGACCTTTAGCCACATCCCCAGGAGTCCCTGTGAGGCAGATTGTTCCTTTCTCATCCGTAGTAGCAGGGAATAGAATCTGGTAGACAATACGCCTTAAATCCTGTCTAAAAGAGGCAGCCTCATCAATTGCCACTAGTTTATACTTAGCCCCCAGATATTTTTCAGCCTCTTCCTCGGAGTCGTCTGCCCCTGCAAGCCGGATCACCGAGCCATTAGGGAGGGTAGCCGTCAACTCCGTCCCATTGAATTCACAATGGAGGCTGAACTTTTTATTAAGATCTTTTAGAATATCTTTCCAAAAGATGTTTTTTACTGACCTTCTAGTCAAAGCCAGAATCAGAATATTGCATCCAGGGAAGTCTAAAGCTGTTTGATAGGCTAACCTACCGACACTTGAGCTTTTCCCCCCTCGCCTCGAACAGAATGCAGCCTTAAGCCTAGCAGGGTCTTTAATAAAGTTAGCTTGGGCTGGAAACTTTTCGTCTACCAGGCTTTTGGTCTGGGGAGACTGGATTGCTATCCTGTTTTTCTTCTCGGTCTGGATTAGTTGCTTTACATAAACATTCATTATTAAAATCCTCTAAAGAAAGAGGGGAAGCAAACACAATATTATTGTCAGGAACCCAGGTTTCGTTATCAAGGAGAAATCCTCCTTTAACTCTTTCAATCTTAACCGGATGTTTTGAAGAGTTAAGCTCAGTATACGTACCTTTTCGGTGAAATATCCCAGCATGAAACTTAATATGCATGTCAATCCTCTCATTAAATACCTGATAAAAATGGGTTAAATCTAAAAAAGTGGGGGTGGTCCTCAGGGCCACATTGTTTTTGAGGTTTGTTTTTTTCCATATAAGACTTCACCGCAGGAGACATGTGGGTAATTTGCAAACCATCTTTCCTAAGACCTGTAGCATTCACCAACAGGTTTGCTATCCCGTATCCCCTAAACACATCTTTAACATAAAGGTAATCCACAAACCCCCCTAATTCTTGGGAGTAGATGATGTAGCCTAAGATGTGGTCGTGGTCTTCTTTATCCACAGCCAATAGAACTTTCCTTAAAGGATTTGACAACCATTTCCTGATTTGGAGCTCTTTACAACGGAAGTAGGTTTGGTGAGGGATTGCCCAATTGCCCTCACAATTCCGGTGGGATTTCATCCAGGAATTCAGGATGAAGTTAATATCACCCGCAATTAATGGTCTGGTCATTAGGACAGTTGTGGGTAGAGGGGTAGCTTCAGCCTTCACGTAAGGCTCGTATTTCGACTGGCTACGGCTTCTCATGAAATTTTTACTCATTGTCGTTCTCCATTTTGGAAAGGTCACTGTCACTAAGGTCTTTGAGGTCTTTGGTGAAGAGTTTTGCAACATCTAAATCATGTTTTTTTAGTTGAATCAGGGAGGCTATTATCTGGGCTGCGATTTTGGTATGATTGGCATCCAGTTCATCTGATGATGCAATAGCTGCTTTGAGGGATGTGGTCTGGTCTTCTAAGACCTCAATCAAGTCCTCGAGGATTTGATCCTTTTTGTCCATTGTCTAACTCCTAATGGGAATAACTGTTTCCCTACTCTGAGTATAGACCACGGGGTGTATGTGTCAACCATTGTCTTCGACAGGAAGGAGATAGGGTGTGGAATTAAAATCTTTTCGGGTAGGAGAAAGTGTGTTCCTCGCCACACGCACTCCCCCCTACCCCCAGGACCCTACCGGACATATAGTTTTTGCTATAGGCGCCTCTCGGTGTCGTGGTTTGTCTTAACATAGGCCATGGGACGGTGAGGCCTCGCCGGGTTTCAGTAAACTCTTTAAGTGTGCGTGTGCAAGTTGGGTGGGGCTATACTTGCGTACTCCATATCCGTTTTTAGCGGCGAACACGCAGATACCAAAAATTTTGTACATCCATGGGGCGGTATGTACTAAATTTCGGATACCTGAATGCTGGAGCTCCCCCAGTTTACAGTTTGTGATCCCACGGCACTCGGTGCCATCCGCGCTATTAGGCTCGGCATTGTTATCACTCCGGAAGATAAGCCTAAGCAAGGAGATAAGGTTATGTTTATATTAGACAAATCTGTATTCATAACCCCTCCTTTCATTCTTAGGCCCGCCGAGAAGGATTTGCACCATTCGACTTAGGGAAACACCCATAGACACTTTTTCAAGGTGTCTGGATGAACATAACGGCAAATTTTGTAAAAAGCAACACTCCTCCCCCAGAAAACAAAACTATCAATGAGTCGAGTAAAGTCCTAGCGAAAACTTCCGATAAGGAAAATGAGGGGTGAAAGCCTCTCACGACTTCTCCTTAGACTTTACCCCGGGTAATCTGCCTGGGGTTTTTCTTTTCAACTACCCCTAAAGTTTGCCCGTAGAGTTCCGATGAGACTAGAGAGGAATGATCCTCATAGTCTCAAGGAGACTGGTATGCTTAATTTAGTTGTCACCGACCCACGTTTTCTTCCCGTAACCCTCAATGGCAAGACTTACATCACATCAACTTTACTTCACAAGCAGAAGCGGGAAGGAGGGATGACGAAGTATGAAGAGCATAAGAACTTTATGGCTATGATTCGGGAGATTGATTGCTATGACCGATTGGTGGCCAATAGGGATATTATTGAGGTTTCAAAAAACTCAATGAAATCATCGAGCTTAATTTTTAAGCCCGATGAAATTGTTGAACTTTTTTCTAGCCTTTTGAAAGCCAATTATGGAAACCCGCTCCTCCTAATCTCCCCCACAGCCCAGAAAGAAATCGAACATTTCTTGGATGACGAGGCCTCCAAAGATTCTGCTGTCAAGAGCTCGGCCGTCTCGGCTACCCTGGATGGAGGGTATGGCATGGATGCTGCCCAAGCTTTACTGAAACACTTTCAAGACCCGAGGAATCTTGCAGGAGTGTTTACTCAACTTGCAGAGGCTACCGAGAAGGTGAAGGAGCTTGAAACCCAGCTCCCCCAGCTTGAAGCAGAGCGTGACCATGCCATCAAAACCAAGGCGTATATAAGCTCTACAAGGGAAGCGGAAACCATGGGCAAGCTCAGTGGGCTTGTTCGCCATATGAAGAAAAGAGGTATCCCTGTGCCCCCTTTTGTAGAAACGGACAGTGAAGAAGATTCCTCAGAAGAAATCCAGAAACTCAAGGAATATAATAAAAAACTTGATAAAGCTTTAGAAGAGTATCGGAGGAAAGAAAACCTCCAAGAAGAAGAGAACCAGACTTATCACCCTACATCGAAAAACGGGATAGGGATTAATGATGCGTTGAGGAAGTGGGGGCATACTCTCGCGGTAGCGAATAGTAAAGAGGTGAATGCGAGCATAAGAAGCTACCTATCAAATATTGGAGGGGAAAAAATTTGGGCCTCCACTTCCTACAAAGGAGCTTCAACATTACGTTGCCTCTGGCACCCACAGTTTTTAGACAAAAACAAAGGCCGTATTTTAAATTTTCTGAAGAATGAAGGGTGGTTAAAGAAAGCCTAAAGTTTCCCCACAAAGCTCCGATAGGTTTTATAGAACGAGAGGAGAACGAAAATGAAAAGATTAATACTTGCTCTATTGCCTTTGATGATGAACTGTGGGCGGGGTGAGACGGCGTTTATTGAAGAATTCGAGGGCCCTGAAGCTACTGGGCCTAGGGCTGCCGATACTAAAGCTAAAGTTCGCGAATTTTACAATGAATTTAAAAATGCATGTAAAAACAACGGTAACTTAAAGTGTTTATTCGATTTAGCTACCGTAGACGCTATAAGAGTGGTTCCTGAATTTGACGGATCTACTGTGGAAGGACAATACCAAGACTACGGTAATGGTATCCGTTCGATTAGGATTTTAGACAAAGACTGGATTAGCCCTACCCATCTAAAGCATACGGTTTGGCATGAAATGGGTCATGCTATTGGTAAAGACCATGATAGTAGTAACATTATAATGAAAAGTGATAATCTCTCCGAAAAAGAGAGAGAATCCATTTACGATGCGTTAATGGAAATCACGAAATAAGAAAGGTAATAATATGAAGAGTTTAGAGTTGGTATCTGATCTTGTATGGTTCATGCTGTCCGTGGTGTTGGCGGTATTCCTCGTCGCTATTGTGATCACAGGCGCACTGTGGGTGGGTTACTTTATAAATAACTTTTTAATTTAGGTTTTAGGTTAGGGGGAAGTTTAAAATGATGACTTATCTGGAAATAGCTGAAATAACAGGTGTTAGCTCTAACTACCTACATCTATACTTGATTTTGAACGAACGAGAATGGTTGTTTAAAAGGGAGGGGACGGTTTTGGTCTTTGAAGATTTAGAGGCTCAAAGATTAATTCGAAGAGTGGATGAAATTAAGTCAAGGTTTGATTCAGGTCATCCGATAAGTATTATGGAATTCTAGATGGTGTGGGCGTAAAAAGCTACGGTATCTTTAAAGTTTTCCCTTATTCCTCCGATATGTATTGTAGGAGGCTTTATGAAAACACTTCTTTTACTTTTATGTATCTCTTGTGGAACTATAAAACAAACAGCCGAAATACCGGCTGAATTACTAGTTTCGGCCTCCGAATCCGTGGAACAAGATAAACAAGAGGCTTTTAAGGTAGTTGAAAGTTTGGTTGAGCCTTTAGAAAATTTCAGTGAAGATGCTGAGTTGCTGTTAACATATATGGAAACGGTAGAAGATATGAATAATGTTGAAAGAAATGAAGAATTCACCCGCCTATTGACACACTTTAAAAATAAATAGTAAACTCAAAATTCACCTTTTTTACGGAGAGAATATGGATAAAGGTTTGAAATTCTTGTCTGATTTAGTTTTTGCTCGAACTTATGCTGCCAAAAAACCCGATGGATACAAGGAAACGTGGGAAGAAGCCGTCCAACGTGTTATCGGTATGCATTGTGCTAAATTCCCCCACCTTGAGGCCGAAATCAGGGCCACAGTAGAAAAGCCGATGCTTGAGAAATGGGTTGTCCCATCGATGCGAACTTTGCAGTTTGCTGGTGGCGGGGTTGAGAGGGAGAACTTCCGTGCCTTTAATTGTAGCTATTTGTCAATAAAATCATTTAGTTCCTTCGCAGAACTGTTCTATATTCTCATGAACGGAACTGGTGTGGGTTACTCGGTTAAAGCGCACCATGTCGCACAATTACCAAAAATCCCAGACAAAGGTAAGTTTAAGGTATTCCGTATTCCGGATTCCAAGGAAGGATGGGCGGATAGTGTTTTAAAACTGTTTAAAAACCCTTGGCAGGTATTTGATTATTCCGCTATTAGACCTGCAGGAAGCCCTTTATCAACAGGTGGAACGGCGAGTGGACCTGAAGCTTTGATGAAACTCCATGAGAAAGTGGGACGGATTCTCTTGGGGGCTCTCGGTCGTCAGTTAACCCCAATGGAGGCATCAGATATCGTGTGCCACATAGCCGATGGTGTTGTGGTCGGAGGGGTTCGCAGGGCCGCATTAATCTGTCTTTTTGATACAGTTGAGATGCTGACCTATAAAAGCGGAGATTGGTGGGAAAAGAACCCTCAACGGGCACGGGCTAACATAAGCTTTGTTTTATTACGAGATGACCCTTGGGCAAAAGAAAAGTTTAGCAGCATTATGGATGCCTGTTTTGCGTCAGGTAGTGGTGAACCCGGGCTGATATTTGCAAATGATATCGAGACGGGATGGAACCCTTGCGCGGAGATAACCCTACGGGATAACGGGGTTTGTAATCTCACGGAATTAAATTGGGCTGCTCTTCGTTACAACCGTCAATTTTACACGTCTCTCCATGCAGCAATTGCCCTCGGTTGTTTACAGGCCTCCTACACCGATTTCGGGTATGTGAATCCCGAGTGGAAAAGGAATGCTGACGATGAAGCATTACTCGGCGTGTCGATTACAGGCCAAGCTGAAGGATGGGATGAACTTATTGCCACCATCGATGTCCCCAATTTTAAAGAAACGGTTGACTATTTAACCGATAAATGGGCCAAACTTGTAGGAATTAACCCGCCAAAACGGACACTTACGACGAAACCCTCCGGAACAACGAGTGCTTTACTTGGGGTTACAAGTGGAATTCACGCAGCACATTCCGAGTTTTACATTAGGCGCGTCCGCGTTGATGTTTCCCACCCACTTGCTATACACCTCGCGGGACTGCCTGAATTTAAATCTTTTATAGAGCTTGATAAGTTCAATTCAAGCAATTATGTAATCAGTATCCCTGTTCAAAAGGTCGGTGCCATAACAAGGTCACAGGAATCTGCCGTCGAATTAATGGAACGGATGAAAAAGATTAATGAAGTCTGGGTTTCAAAAGGTCATTATGAAGGGAAAGACACTCACAACGTCAGCCTCACAGTGTCTTACAAGCCTGAGGAAGAGGCGGGAATTAAAGAATGGATGTGGAACAACCGAAACGTATACTGTGGGATAAGCCTACTACCTTATGACGGAGGGACGTATGTCCAGGCACCTTTTCAAGAGATTGATAAAGAGACTTATGAGCGATTGGCTGCAGAGTTCCCACAAATCGACCTGTCTGGCGTGAATTTTGGTGCTGCCGTTGATGAACGGATGGGGGAAGCGGCTTGTGGGGCAAACGGTTGTGAATTAGTGTAATACTTTAGGAGGTTGAATGGCTAAATACGGGTTACCTTATCAAGGCTCAAAATCAAGTATCTGCGACGAACTACTGCAACAGATACCAAAAGCAGCGCATTTTTATGACCTTTTTGGTGGAGGGGGTGCTGTTTCTCATGCGGCAGTATTAAGCGGAAGATGGGAACAGGTTTATTATAATGAAATTGATAGTCGGGTGGTAACTCTATTCCGAGATGCAGTTGCGGGTAGATACTCCTACGACAACTTCAAACCTCCATGGGTAAGCCGTGAGGAATTCCTTGCGAAAAAGGATTCTGACGCTTACGTAAGCCTTTGTTGGTCCTTTAGTAACAATCAGAGAAATTATTTGTTTAGTAAGGACATAGAGGGCTATAAAAAATCAATGCATCAAGCCTTAATTTTCAACGAGTTTGATGATTTAGCTGAACAAGTCTTCGGTTTTAGTGACTGGAAAGACGCCCAAAACATTAAGGAACGCCGTCTCTTTCTAAGAAAACGGATACCGGAAATAATTAGCAACGGCGTGCCGGAGTTTTTAGCCCCATTTATTAAGACTCCGCTAGACCTAGCTAATCCGCGTCGGCTCGACCGGCAACAACGGCTCGAATCACTTGAACGGCTCCAACAGCTACAACAGCTCGAATCACTTGAACGACTCGAACGGACAACACTTACCATAACCTCTCGGGACTATAGAGACATTGAAATATTACCTGAGTCCATTGTCTATTGTGATATTCCGTATGAGAATACACGTGGATATCGGTGTCAATTTGACCGACAAGCCTTTTTAGATTGGGCAGCTAAGGCACCGTTTCCGGTCTACATTTCTGAGTATAATATAAGTGACTCCAGGTTTTTAGAGGTCTGGCAAAAACCTAAAAGAAAATTGGCAGCAGGGTGTAAATCTAAAGGGTTTGATGCCGTTGAAAAACTATACTGGAACGGTAAAAAAGTTTGATTAAAGTTCTTCCCAAAAGTTCCGATATGTAAAACAGAGGCAGTTTAGCCTCTTTTATTTTAGGAGTAATTATGGATATTTTTCATGTAGGTAAAGTTTTCTGGCTTAAAGACGATTACTACGGAATCGTTGGGCAAGTAGGGCCTGTCCATTTTCAAATGGAAAGTCTAGACAAACACTCCTATTTTAATACCCCGTATTGGTTGTTAGCCTCTGAAGAAGTTGAAGAGGCTTTTGGGGTGAGGGTTTTAAACCCTACCTTAAAACCAAAGCCGAAAAGAGCTGATGACAGGGAAAAATATATTCGAGAAGATAATGAGACTGTGTTTAGAACATGGGGAATAAAAAGGGATAAAAAATGATGTATTTAAGAACTACAAACTTAGAGCCTGTAAAATACGCTACGGAAAAATCAGCAGGGTTTGATTTCACCTCGGCAATTGATGTGAACCTTATTCACGGGACTACTGTGTTAATCCCTACTGGGGTTTTCATCGAAAGTGCTGCTTTCGATGATTTCATTATGGTTACAAGTAGGAGTGGGTTAGCCCTCCAAGGCATAATCGTTAAAAATGCCCCTGGGGTTATTGATGCAGATTACAAACAAGAGATTAAAATTATGCTTTGGAATACCTCCGAAAAATCCTTCAAGATTAATGTAGGAGATAGGATAGCCCAAGGTGTTGTAATGAAATTTAAACAAGCTACGGGCGACGTTGAGATAAAAACTGTAGATAGAACGGGCGGTTTTGGTTCTACGGGGGTAAAATGAAAAAAGAAAATACCAAAAAGAAGAAAGTAGTTACTACTAAAAAAGCCTGCTTGAAATGTGATAAATCCTTCAATTCTGAAGGAAATTTTAATAGAATCTGCCCTGTATGCCGAGCTGAAATTAGACGCCATTCCTCGTGGACGGTGGAGCACCGTATTCTGTTAGGGGGGGAGTCGTTTTGAAGAAATTCTACCACGAGATAAAACTCGACTCGGATTTAGTAGTGGTTTGTACCACACCTAAAATAAAACAGACTTTACTCTCAATTTCAAAAGACATTCGTATCTGGGATATAATTGAAGAGCTTAAGGAAGAATACCCTGAGCTCCAAAAAGAAGATGAGGATTGGGTAATGCCTGCAAGGCTTATCACTTCAAAGTTTAAATATTTTATAGGCTCGGTGCCTTAAGGAGTTCGAGATGAAAGACAACGATGAAGAGTGGTTTGGAGTAGCCTACGCGTTCTCTCGGTTTAGCCTGGACCCGCACAGGAAAGTTGGTGCAGTGCTTGTCCGGGATGGGAAGTTACTCAGCTATGATTGGAATCGGGAACTTGCTGCATGGCCTATTCGAGACTGGGGCGATAGGGCGCATGTCAACGAGCGGATCCAGCATGCAGAAATTGGTGCGTTACAGGCCGACTCCCGTGGGTGCACCCTCTACGTGACTAAACAGCCATGTGAAAATTGTGAAAAGGTGATTAAAAACCGCGGGGTTATAGTTAAATGGAGGGAAATGAGGTAATGGCTATATGGACATGTTTTGCTTTTAAAGGGTATCACCCAAAGGAGCGCCACGTCACCTATAAATACTTAGGAGGCATTTATTCTTTGCCGGTTAGAGAGATAATAGGTGCTTTCTTCGGCCAACTATACTATGTTCGGCCTTTTATTGGATACCCTATGCAGGAACCGAAACCGGTTGTTTTTAATAAAGAGCATTTCTTTGGTGAACTTCGGGTATTGTTGCCTGAGGTTGATGTTATCCCGCGTTTTCCTTGGTTAAGAGAAAGGTCGGATTCGTTTCGGACAGATGATTGGCCGTACAACCCCCACCTAACCACACCAGATTTAACCGAGTTTAGCGGGGAACTTGATAGATTCTGTTTGATGAACGGGAAAGAAATAGAGATGGGGTGGAAACTGTGATTTGTGTGAAGTGTGGCGTGTGTTAGAGAGGTTCATACCCTTCCATGACCCTGAGGTTTTGTACCTTGGGGATTAAAGTTTTTCCACAAAACTCCGATAAGTTTTATAGAAAGAGAGGTGATTAATATGAGTGAACAAAGATACCCAATGAGACAGAGCATGGTAATTGAACTAACTGAAATGTATAGAAAATCCGTACTCGAAGTTGAAAAAATCAATAAGTTAAAAAAGTTACCAAAAGAAGCTAAAAATATTAGAAGGTTGGACTTAAATGGGAAAACTCCCAAAGAAGTCATCAGAGAATTCTACGAGATGTTGAAAAATTAATACGAAAGGAGAACCCTGTGTTTTTTGCAAAGAAATGCAAAGAAGATGCCACCGATTTTTATTTCTCAGAAAGAGCATTGTTTTTGCCTAAAGGGCACCTAAATTTATATAGGGAGTTGTGTAAAACGGCCTCCGAGTGTGGATACATGTTCTTGACGTTACCTGATATCTTAACCCGTGAAGAAGAATCGCGGTTAATAAATGACGGGTTTCTTATTACCAAGAAAAACGGAATCATCATCAGTTGGGAAGGTGCCAAATGAAAGACACCTACAAAGTGCTTGCGTATGAAGAGCTCATTGACAACATAGGTGAGAGAATCGAGTTAATTAAAGTGTTTATGTATCAGAGTTTCGACACAGATAACGGAACTCCGGCAGATGCTGTATTGCATGCTCTGGATGAAATTTCGAAATTGTGTGAAAAAAGAGGATAATATGAAAGCTGATAGTTTACATCTACTTACAAAAAGTGTCAGAAAGAATAATAAATTTGCCGGTTATCTAGCAATGTATAAAGCCATGTGTGAAGCAGCAGCGCTACAAGGTGGTTGGCATATTGTCGTGCTTGATACCTTAACACAGGAGGAGAAAGAGCACCTCCTTTCCGAGGGGTTCCTTGTGATAAAAAAAGGCGAGGAAAATATTACGATTAGCTGGATGGAGGGCTAAATGTTTAAAGCAGGTTTGTGCGAGAGGAGGGGTTAATGAGCGAGTATATGACGATATGTGAGGAATCTCCCTTAGCATTTGACTCAGTAATAAATAATTTGCTACGACAGGGGTGGGAATTGTATGGCTACCCTTACTCAGTAATTGATGTAGGAGAGCAATATTTTTGTCAAGCAATGGTTCGATATAAAAAGGAGGAGATTAAGTGAACGACACCCGAACAACCGCTACAATTTTAGTAATTATTCGGGTGGTTTTAGTTTTATGGTTACCAAATAAATAGCAATTTTAGGCAATTCCGCCTAATTATGATGGAGATGATTATGAAATCATTAGTTTTATTAAGTTCCCTGGTTCTCGGTGCATGTGCTTCAACAAGTGGTGCACCCTTGCAAAACTGTGATGCGTTACTACAAAGCTTTATTCCTGTCCAGTGTCAAGAAGTTACGGGAGGGCTACTGTGTGTTAACGAGAATCAAAAATATTTATCGGTGCTTAGTGGTGAAAAAAATATCAAATTCCACCACACAAAAGCAAAGGAAGCCGGATACGTAAAAAAACCTGTATCTACCCAATGTTCTGTGCAAGGTGTGGGTGTATTTGAGGCGTCTTATTGGGAAAGAGATAAGCTGGCATCAGCCCCTCGCTTGGATTATAAAACACTTTAATTAGCATTTTTAGGAGGTTCCTATGAAATTCTTACTACTTCTCCCCCTTCTAACCTTCTGTGGTAAAGAAGTTAAAAATGAAATAAAAACCCAACCCGCGCCTGCTAAAACGGAGGCTCCTACAAAAGTTATCGAAGTGACTATTTTTGTTCCATCGCCCAATGAAACAAATACTGTGCCCCATTCTTGCCAAACCCCTACCCCTACTCCAATTCCAACTCCGACCTATACCTCAACTCCGGTCAACACACCGAAACCTCAACCCACTGTTGCCCCCACCAAAACACCTACGCCTCAACCCACATACAAACCTACACCAAAACCAACCCCTCCCCCAGTGCCTACCTATAAGCCTACCCCAACAAGCTGTTCTGCCGGATGCCATGAGCCGAGAACTAAAAAATGATAATGGAATACATAACTTTAGCCTCACTTTATGTCTCGACTACTTACGGATATGGTGAGATGTATTGCGGGGATGAAAGCAACCCTGCCACATGTGATTCTGGAGCCACCACGGCTTCAGGATTACCTTTTAACCCGGAGATGCCTTACGTTGCTGTCCCGGCTCCTGTAGGACTTAGAATCGTTCCACAGACGATATTCTTTTGGTCGAATAAATACCAAAGCTGTATTCCCCTCCAAGTTGTGGATAAGAAGAACCAAAGATTTGTCGGTGTAGGTGGGTTTGACTTTACCCCGGGCGCGCTAAAGAAATTAGGAATTGTGCCGAAAAGATACTGGAGCGGACGAGTGAACGTTTGCTGAGGAGGTTTTAAATGAAACTAAATAGGCTAAAGAAACAATACGTAACGCTGAATGGGTGTAAGTGCGAAGGCACAAAAGAGCAGGTTTTGGCCTTGAAAGCCAAAATCAGCGAGTTTGTTCGACTCTACTGTGTTGGACTCTACTGGGGTAAAAACAATCAACTCTATTGGGATAAAAACAAGCGTGTAAAACCAGCCATTATCAAAGCTATTGTATATGAGCTGTTTGACTTGCACCAAGACGATCCCAAGTTCATCATCGAGGAATTAACAAAAACAATGGTAAAAAAGATAGAAGAGTTCAAAACTTCTTCCCCTTCTAAGGAAGAATTAAACCTCTATCCAACTCTATTCTGGGATGGGGATGGTTGGTGAGAAGAATTAAAATCGACGAATGTCAACGATAGGAGGTTCTAAATGACTTTTAAGGCAGGCGATAAAGTTTACTTTTATAGCTACGGGGTTGCCGAACTGAGAACGAATGACGACCCAGAGTACCCTCTAAAGGTAAGGGCAAACGGTACGACCACCCTTACACAATGCGGTAGAAGATACTCCGATGATAAATACCCTTCCATCATTACCCTAGAAAAAGCGGAGAAAATGGGGTTAGTGAGGAAAAAGGGGGAACACTATAAAGGGTTGCGGGTTAAGTATTATGACAAAGCCACCGAGTCATATTTTATAGCACACGACCTCTACTACAGAAGTGAAGAGGAATTTGAGTTCGAACACCCTGAATTCCTACTCATCTCGTTCGTAGACGAGAAACTAAACGAATGTCCACCGCCCCAAGAAAACATAGAATGGGAGGAGAATGTATGATTTTCAAACCGGGTGATAAAGTTTACAGCTATAGGCATGGCATTGTAACTCTTGTAGAAGTAGAGGATGCACTTACGTCTGAATTCTCTATAGGGATACAGACCGAGATAGGAATTGAAGGACATACGGCCGAGGGAAGATGTCTAACAATAGACAAATTTCCATCCATCATTACCCTTGAATTTGCTGAAAAAAGGGGTTTAGTACAAAAAAGAAATGTGAGACATGAACGACGGCATGCGTACATAGACGAAAGAGATAACTCATTTCACATTACCACCAATTCGTATGGTAGATGGGCGGATCAATGGGATGATTATGACTATCCAGAGCCG
>Ga0315901_10004656_pt1 | contig 17003 bp, 12 predicted proteins | sample LakEriMetagenome_10_FD_203761 | JGI IMG/M metagenome (GOLD analysis project Ga0315901, IMG submission 203761) | Freshwater fungal communities from buoy surface, Lake Erie, Ohio, United States - Buoy 2 MA116 | ecosystem: Environmental > Aquatic > Freshwater > Lake | place: USA: Lake Erie, Ohio...
AGAGATGCGAGAGTGCCTGAGCCGTTGCTCCGAGTGCGAAGCCATCCATCGTTCAAGGCGCTCTTCGAATGTGGCGATGAAGGTACTAGCCAAACCACGAAATCATCGAAGTCGGCTTTCGATGGGCCTGTGAAGGTGGAGCGTTCATTGGAAAGAACGACGGCGTGGAAGCAACCGCAGGGAGTTTGCGTGTCTATCGAACAGCACAAGGGTTTTGATATCGAGGACTGCTTGGAACGTTGTTGGGTGGTGTCCCGCTTGGTGACTTGGTCGGTAGGCCTGTCTGGGGTTGTGTAGCAGGAGCTCGCCGTGCAGCACGACATTCGGGGAGCTGCGTCAGTCTCGTTAGACTGGCCACCACTAGCGCCAGTTCCAAACCATTTGCCAACGAGCGTCGCGACGTGGCTTGCAGTGCAGCAGCACGAATTGGGACCCCAAAACAGGGCCATGCTCATGGATAGGGCAATCAGTGTTCGGAACATCACACACCTCTTCAAGGAACTATACGATCCTGCAAGTGCGGCGTCTCGGCCAATTTTCACCGTTTTTTAAGAAAAGAAGTGTCGCTGGTGGGAGTCGAACCCACACGACCGTATCACCGGTCCTTGGATTTTAAGTCCAATGCGTCTGCCATTTCGCCACAGCGACCTTTCTCGCGGAGGGGTAGTTTATCGTATCACCCGTCTCTCTGGAACAGCTCTATCCATGGTCTCGCCTTGGAATTCGTTGCCGAATCGTCCCGCTTGCAGGTATACTTCAGGTGCTGGCTCGGTTCCTCGCGCCGATAGGCGCACGGTGTTTCCGAACGTGGACTTTCCATCGCTTGTGGGTTTTTCGTAGCATCCAAGCGAGCGGACGGTATGGGTTCGGAACACCTCAACCTGCTGGCTAGCTCCGAGTGAGCTACCCCCCCTTTGCGCGGTGCGAGCGTTACCCATGGAAATGGGTGGTTCGCTCCGAGGAGCCATCCCGCCGATCCGCGACTGCTCCGAATGGGTTACCTGTTCCCTCCAACACCGAATCGTTTCTTGGATGAATTTTTTCACTTGTTTCCAACGTAACATCTCGAGGCCCGTCGGGTTCTTGCCGGGCTGCTTGGCGTGGTTGTCCCCGGTGGTTTTCCTTTTCAGCGGTGGGATCGATTCATGTGTTGGACAGGATCCAAAGATCGATTTTTTTGAATCGAAGATCCGACCGATCCTCGTGGAGAAGTGTTACGAATGCCACAGTGCCAAGTCGTCGGATCTCGGGGGCAATCTGCGGCTGGATGCACCGGGACTGATGCGTCGCGGTGGCACGATGGGTCCAGCGTTGGCGGTTGGAACCGCCGATCAGAGTCTTTTGATCCGAGCGGTCGAGTACAACGATACTGGACTCCAAATGCCACCCGACGGAAAGCTCACCCAGGAGCAAATCGACGATTTGAAGAAGTGGATAGGAGACGGAGCCATCGATCCACGGCCTGAACTGGAGGAGGCTCCATCCGCATCCATGAAATTGAATCCGCAGTTGCTCTCTGCCACCCACTGGGCCTATCAACCCCTTGCGGAACCAAGTATCCCAGCCCCATCGGGTGATCTATCGACAGAGAGTGACCCGATCGATCGAATCGTTATGGCAAAGCTGGCTTCGCATGGATTGTCGCTAGCGACGGAAGCGGATCGACGGACACTGGTTCGCCGTTTGTATTACGACTTGCTAGGGATTCCGCCAACGTTAGGGCAAATCCAATCGGTCGAAGCAGACGCATCGCCTGACTGGTACACCAAGCTTGTCGATGGATTGCTGCAATCCCCTCACTTCGGTGAACGGATGGCGCGCCGATGGATGGATGTGACTCGTTATGCAGACAACAAAGGATATGTCTTCGTCGAAAATCGCGAATACCCACACGCCTACCGCTATCGAGATTGGTTGATCCGATCGTTCAACAACGATCTCCCTTACGATCAATTTGTGCGTTTTCAATTGATTGGCGATCGATTGGATCCTCAGAATGCGGAAGGGCATTTGGATGCGATGGGGATGCTAACGTTGGGGCGTCGATTCCTGAACAATGTTCATGACATCGCGGACGATCGGATCGATGTAATCACGCGAGGCTTGTTAGGAGTCACAGCAGCCTGCGCTCGATGCCATGATCACAAGTTCGATCCAGTTTCCATGGCGGATTACTATTCACTGCATGCCGCATTGCTAGGAAGCGAAGAACCGGGTGGCGATCCGTCGCCGATGCGCCTTGTGGATAAAGAGAACCAAGGTCCAACGAGGTTGCTTCTTCGAGGTAGCCCAGGAAATCCGGGGCCCGAAGTTCCGAGGCGTTTCATTGCATTTCTAACCCCGACAAACGCTGTCGAAATGAAGACAGGAAGCGGTCGGCTGGAAATGGCGGAAGCGATCGTCGATGCGAAGAATCCGTTGACTTCGCGTGTGTATGTCAACCGCATCTGGGGTTGGATTTTCGGAGTACCTCTTGTTGATACCCCTAGCGATTTTGGCGTTCGGTGCGAACCGCCGGTTCATCAAGGGGTCCTGGATTCCCTCGCATGGGATTTTCAAAAACAAGGTTGGAGCACGAAGCAGTTGATTCGTCGGATTGTCGTATCGCGGGTCTATCGTCAAAAGAGCGATCATCGTCCGGAGGCTTATGCGCTCGATCCAGAGAACCGTTGGCTGTGGAGATCGCAACGCAAGCGGATGGACTTTGAATCGCTCCGGGACGCCCTCCTTGCGGCGACTGGCCAACTCGATCGAGCGGTCGGCGGCACGAGTGTCAACATTACCGAACCTCCGTTTCCCAAGCGACGCACGCTTTATGCTTACATCGATCGCCAGAATTTGCCGCAGATCTTTAGATCTTTTGACTTTGCGTCCCCTGACTCGCATGTTCCGGTGCGTCCTCAGACCACCGTACCCCAACAAGGTTTGGTTTTGATGAATAGCGATCTGCTGCAAAGCATGCTTGTCGATATCGCCGGGCGGGCTTCGGAGCGAGGGGGCGAAGCCGGTATCGAATACTTGTTCGAAGAGATCTTAGCTAGAAAATGCAATCCACAAGAACGCGAGTGGTTCACCGCATTGATCGCAGCCAACGACCGATCTCTTCCCGATAGTCCACAGAATCAATGGTCGTATGGCGTGGCCACCTACAGCCCTGAAACCGGACAAATCGAGCGATTCCGATTGCTGCCTCGGTTTGTGAACGGGAGATGGCAAGGCACCAAAGATGAATTGCCGGATCCGGAACTCGACTGGGCGCTGTTGAACTCAACAGGTGGGCATCCTGGCGCTCGGTTGGATCAAGTAGTCGTTCGGCGGTGGACTGCGTTCGCTCCTGCCACCCTTCGGATCCGTGGCAATCTAAAACACCCTGCCGAGCCTGGGAACGGTGTGCGCGCTTCGGTGGTGGTGCGAGGAGTTGAGAAAGTTGGCGAGTGGACCGTTCACCACGGTTCCATGGAAACCAATATCGACGAAATCGTCGTGGCCCCTGGGGATACCATCGATTTCGTTACGGATAGTTTAGGTGATGCCAACAGCGATACTTTTGAATGGAAGGTGCGCTTGGTTTCCAATGGCGAGGGAACGTACAAAGCCAATAGCGAGCGCCACTTTAGCGCGATCCAACCGGTAACGCTTTCGCCGTGGGAGCAAGCTGCACAGGCGTTGCTGCTCACCAATGAGTTTTGTTTCATCGACTGATGGAGCAATCGCAATCGTTCGCATTGGTCTCCACAATGGCTATTTTAAATCCCTATCCCACAATCCCAGTCCATCCACGAACAGAGTTGAAGGAATCGGAGCAGAACTACATGAACCCTTCGTCGAGCTATAACCCTCGAGGCGGCTGGTCGCGGCGCGAGCTTTTGCAGCGCACTGGTTTTGGACTGGGATCCTTGGCATTGACCGGAATGATGCAATCAGGCTTGATGCCGGAATTGCTCGCTGGCGAGTCGTCGCCGAACCCTCTTTTGCCCAAGCAGCCGCATTTTCCTGCGAAAGCAAAGCATCTGATCCACATCTTCGCCAACGGTGGGCCATCGCATGTCGATACTTGGGATCCTAAGCCTGCGATTGAAAAGCACGCGGGGCAGGAACTCCCAGGCGGAGCACCTCGCACCGAACGACCCACTGGGAATTTGTATCCTTCCACGTTCAAATTTCAAAAGTATGGTGAGTCTGGGATCGAAGCGAGCGAGCTTTTCGAAAAGACCGCCAGTGCGCACGCGGACAAATTATGCGTGATCCGGTCGATGCATGCGGATGTCCCAAATCACGAGCCCTCGTTGCTTCTCATGAATTGCGGGGAGGCTCGCCAAGTGCGACCGAGTTTCGGTTCATGGTTGACCTATGGACTTGGTACCGAAAACCAGAATTTGCCCGCGTTTATCTCGATGTGCCCTGGCGGTTATCCGATTCAGGAATCTCAGAACTGGCAAGCTGGATTTTTGCCTGGCATCTATCAAGGCACCTACATTGATTCGAAGCACGAATCGGTAGATAAGCTTGTGGAATACGTCGTCAATCGCAAGATGAGTCGCTCCGCGCAGCGACGCGAGTTGGACTTGATTCAGAAAATGAATGCCGAGCATATCCAGTCCAGGGCGGTCGATCCGATGTTGGAAGCTCGAATCCAATCGATGGAACTCGCTTACCGCATGCAGGAAGAAGCGATGGATGTCTTCGACATTTCACGCGAGCCGCAGCATATCCTCGATATGTACGGACCTGGGGTCCAAGCTCGCCAGATGCTCGTCGCTCGCCGATTGATCCAACGAGGAGTCCGAGTTGTTCAATTGTGGCACGGCCAAGGCCAACCGTGGGATAATCATGATCGTATTGCCGAGGGGCATAAAAAACTCGCAGGGGAATGCGATCAAGCGATTTCGGCACTGCTGACGGACCTCCAGCAGCATGGGCTACTCGATGAGACCTTGATCTTGTGGGGTGGTGAGTTTGGTCGAACTCCTACCGTCGAAATGCCTCAGAAGGGGGCAAACGATGGCACCATCAGCGGCCGGGATCACAACCATTATGGGTTCACGGTATGGCTCGCGGGTGGTGGCGTTAAGGGTGGTCAAGCGTATGGTGCTACAGATGAGTTTGGGTTCAAGGCCCAGGAGAATCGAGTGCATGTGCACGATCTCCACGCAACCATGCTTCATCTGATGGGATTCGACCATACCAAGCTGACTTATCGTTGGGCGGGACGCGATTTTCGATTGACCGATGTTCACGGCCGGGTCATCAACGATTGGATCGCGTAGGGCTCCAGCGGCACAGAAGATCCAGCGGCACAGAAGATCCAGCGGCACAGAAGATCCAGCGGCACAGAATTAGTGTTAGTGCGGTCGTTGACTTCGGACTACGGAGAATGCGAGTCGTTGCAACTCGATTGCGAGATCGACGTCTTGCACGGTGGTGGAGCCGGAGGAATGGACAGCGATGGGGGCAAAATTCAAGATGCCAGCGATACCCGCTGCTTCCAAGCGGGACGCGACAGAGCGAGCTGCAGAGGCTGGGACCGCAAGGATTGCTAGGTCGATCTGTGTGTTTGAAACGAAGGACTCGAGGGAGTCCAAGTCCTGAACTGGGAACTCTTCGACTTTGGATCCGATTTTGTTGGGGTCGCTATCGAAGACGGCGACCAACCGGAATCCTTGTTGATCAAAACCTTTGTAGCCTGAGAGTGCGCGGCCCAGATTCCCCGCGCCTACTAGGATTACGTTCCAGGCGCGATCGGTACCGAGAACGTGCTCAATAGCGACGATGAGATCGGCCACGGGATAGCCAACGCCGCGTTGTCCGACTGGACCGAGACACGACAGATCGCGTCGTACTTGGGAATCTTTTAATCCGAGTCGCTCGGCCAAAGACTGGCTGCGAACATGAACCGTGGCCCCGCGTTGCAATTGCTGCAATTCGCGCAGGTAAAGAGCAAGCCTCGAGACGGTGGCGACGGGTATTTCGGATCGCGACTTCGGCATCGGCGATCGCCTTGATCAATGGGATGGTGCGCTTCGGAACGATTCAGGAGCAATCGCTTTCAGGTTCTCAGCACACTTGTCCACAGCGAAGAGAATCTGTTGGTTGGAGTGCGTCGAATTGATGAAAAATCGGAGTCGAGCTGCGGACTCTTCGACGGCAGGGTAGAGAATCGGTTGCACGTTCACACCGGCATCGATCATCTTTCGAGACAATTGCAGTGCATGCAGCGAGTTTCCGGTGATCACCGGAACAACGGGTGTCTCACCGCTATTGCCTGTATTCAACCCTCGTTTCTTGGCCTCGGTCAAAAACAAGCGGGACGCTTCTTTGAGTCTTGCGACGCGAGCAGGATCGTTTTTGAGAGTGCGGATGGCAGCGAGTGCTGCAGCTGTGTTGGGTGGGGATAGCCCGACGCTGAACACGAAGCCCGGCGTGGTGAACTTGAGGTATTCGATCAAGGCTCGCTTGCCTGCAATATAGCCTCCGCAGGAGCCGAACGATTTGCTCAAGGTTCCCATCCAAATATCGACATCGTTGGGGTTGATCCCAAAATGCTCGGCGAGTCCTCGGCCGCTAGCACCCATGGTACCGATCGAGTGGGCTTCGTCGACCATCAACCAGCATTGATGTTTCTTGCAAACTTCAACGAACTTGGGCAGATTTGGGAAGTCGCCATCCATGCTGTAGACACCTTCGACGATGACCAGCACACGTCGGTAGCGTTTGCGCTGCTCGGTGAGCGCCGCGTCGAGGGCTTCGTAATCGTTGTGTGGGAATGGTCGGCGTCGGCTTCCGGAAAGGATGGCGCCTTGGACGATGCTGTTGTGGGACAAAGAGTCGTGGAGTATCAAGTCTTGTTGGCCGACGATGTGTCCGATGACCGATTCGTTGGTGGAATGACCACCCACCATGACGATAGCGTCTTCCACCCCGATCCAGTTCGCGATTTCTTGTTCGAGTTCTCGGTGGATATCTTTTTCGCCGCTAACTAATCGTGAAGCGGATACGCTTGTGCCGTACTTCTGCGTCGCGTGAAGCACCGCTTGGGTGACATTCGGGTCACCGCTCATACCGAGATAATTGTAGCTGGCGAAACTGATCAAGTTCCTGCCATCGACAGTGGTGGTATCGCGAGTCAGCCCTTGATGGACTGAGAAGTAGGGATTGGGCAGTCCGGTCATTGCGAACTGTTCCATCATTTGCTTGAGCCGACGGTATTCGGGCATCAAATCAAAACGGTAGTCCTCCGGAGCGACGGTGCGTTCCACAGGTTCGTTGGACTCGGGAGGGCTGAGGTCGTCGCGGATGCGGGATTTGCCGAACAGTTTTTCGATGGCTTCAGCGATTTCGCGGATCGTTTCGATTTCCTGCAGGATGTCTTCCGGGAATCGGCCTCCGACGGAGTTTTCTAGCGAGTGGGCTATCTGCAGTCGTTCGAGACTATCGAGGCCGAGATCGACGATCACGTTGGTGTCGAGGTCCAATAGCTTAGCCCGTTCCTGAGCTACGTTTTTGACAGCGCGCTTGACCAGTTCGACGACTTCGGGGTCAGGGTCGCGTGTCTTCTTCTGATGAGAGCCTGAAGCAGACGCGCCATCCTTGATGTCTTGGAGGGTGGCAGCGGCGATCATCGGTGGACCGTCGAAGAGGCTTTCCTCCCAGCTGAGCCATTGATGAACCACTCTCAGGCTACCTTCGCGGAAACTGCGGAGGCAAGCATGACGCTGGATTTTGCCGGAAGATGTTCTCGGCAAGGATCCGTGCCGGACGAGGACCACCGCGTCGGGTGGGATTTCGTGAGTTGCTGTGACGGCGCGGCGAATAGCTTGAACAACGGGATTCCAATCATCCTCGAGCGAGCGCTGCACTTCGACAGTGATGATCAATCGTTCACGCGGTCCCGAATCGTCGGCGAAAGCAGCCGCAGCGGCAGAGAGAATCGATTCATGGCATGCCTCAACCGTCTGTTCAATGTCCTGTGGGTAGCGGTTGACCCCTCGGACGATGATCAAGTCCTTGACTCGACCGGCGACGTAGAGCTGCCCTTCGCTGAGGAATCCAAGGTCACCGGTTCGCAAGAAGGGACCGTCGCCATCCTTGGTCACTGCATGGAATACTTCTCGGCTTAACTCAGGCTTTTCCCAATAGCCAAGCCCTACGCTGGGGCTATCGACCCAGATCTCTCCGATCTCGTTGTCCGCCAATTGGGTTTTGGTTTCGGTGTTGACGATAATCACCCGTTCGTTGTCGGTCGTTACACCGCAACCGACCAGCGCCCTTGCGTTCGGTGAATCGGGCTCGACAGCTTGGACGTTGCGAGCGTCGAGATGACGCCCATCGAACGAGCGAATCACAGGGGGCGTATCGCTGGGTCCACCGGTGACGATGAGGGTCGTTTCAGCCATCCCGTAGCATGGCAGATGCGCTTCGTGCTTGAAGCCGACCGACGCGAACCGTTTGGAAAATTGCTCAAGAGTGGCCGCGCGCACGGGTTCCGCACCGTTGAATGCCACTCGCCAATGGCTCAAGTCGAGGCCTTCGAGTTCTTCATCGGTCACTTTGTCGACGCAGAGTTGATAGGCAAAGTTCGGCCCACCGCTGGTGCTCGCTTTGTACTTGGAAATCGTACGAAGCCAACGAACAGGTCGTTGCAGAAACGTCATGGGGCTCATGAGCACCATCGACGCTCCAAAAAATAGCGGTGACAAAATTCCACCGATCAAACCCATGTCGTGGTACGTGGGAAGCCAGCTAACGCCGATCGCTTCGCGGCTTTCGCCGAATAAGACCGAGATGATCTCGCAGTTGCGAATCAAGTTTGCATGGGTCAGCATGACCCCTTTCGGTTCTCCAGTGGATCCGGATGTGTATTGGAGAACCGCCAAGCTCGAGTCGATCGTCGGGGTCTCGTGGAATTGGATAGCAATCGATCGGTCGATAGCATCGGTGCCGATCAGATCCAAGCTATGGGTCTCGCTTCGCATATTCTCGTCCTTGAGAATCTGCTCCACGGACTCAAAAGTCGACAAAGCGACGGCCGCTTGGCAATCCTCCGCGATCCCTTGGATGCGGGCTCCCTTTCGATTCCGGCGGGGTGGGTACGCCGGCACCGCGACGCAACCAGCGTACAAACAACCGAAAAAGCCGACAACGAACTCGATACTTCCGGGGGGGTAGAGGAGCAGGCAACGGGAGCCGGCGGGGTGCTTTTCCAGGATTCGGACGGCTGTCGCTCGGGCCGCATGATCCAACTCCGCGTAGGTCATCGAGGTTTGGTCGTCCCCTTCACCGTCGGACAAATAGAAGGCGACCTTATTCGGGCATGTGTTTGCCCAAAACCTCAGAATGTCCACCATCGAGTTTCTAGGCGGAGAATAGGGAGCATGAACTCGGGAGACATCTAGCACGAGCTTCCCCCTGGCGTCGGATCGACCGTTTGCGGTTGGCTGGAAGGCGATGGACATTTTGCTCGCATTCAAATGACGAAGTAGTTGCTGTTCAAGGATGCTTATCGGATTTCCGTTATACTGTCGATTCGTCAAACTCGGTACAGGCAACCGATTCAAACCGATAGTCTGAAGCAGTGTTTTTGGCCGGGAGCCACCCTGCGAGAGCGTTTCGGGACGGTTTTTCCCACATCCCAAGGGAAAAACCTCCGATCCGATCCGTGTGGGTAACCGAAAAACCACTTGTTGTATTTAACCATCAGGGCTATACTTTCGCCCCCTCTGGCATCGAAATCACCCAGTTTAGGTGCACTGCGATTCGCTAGATTTTATTGCTTGATGAGCGTTTGCTCCCAGCGTGTTGCTGGAAAAAGGTTAGGAATTGTCATGGTTGCTCAGCAAAAAACAACGGTTGCCAAGCCGGGTCAGGTCGAACAAAAGTGGTACGTAGTCGATGCGACCGATTGTACGTTGGGTCGGTTGGCTAGCGAAATTGCGATGGTATTGATGGGGAAACACCGCCCTCAGTACACCCCGCACGTCGATACGGGTGAGTATGTCATCGTGATCAACGCTGAAAAGGTGAAGATGTCCGGGCGAAAACTCGAACACCGCCACTACACTTGGTACAACGGATACCATCGCCAAAAGATCGAAAGCTACGGCGAGCGGTTGGAACGCAAGCCTACCGATTTGGTCCTCCTTGCGGTCAAGCGGATGTTGCCAAAGAAAAATACCCTTGCTCGGCACATGTTGGGCAAGTTGAAGGTTTACGCAGGAAGCGAACATCCCCATCAAGCACAAAGCCCGATTCCGGCTCCTTTCGGAAATCAAGCTAGCTAAATCAATCCATCGAACCGATATCGAGACCCAAACTGATGTTCACGAAGAAAGACAAAGTCAACGGTGACAGCCTCGGAACGGGGCGTCGTAAAACCAGCGTCGCTCGGGTGCGAATCCGCCCAGGTGCTGGAAAAATCACGGTCAACGATCGTGAGTTCGAAGAGTACTTCGTGACCGATGCAGAACGACGATTGGTTGTTCAAGCCCTCGATCACGTTGGGCAAAGAGACAAGGTTGACGTGCTCATTCGAGTTGCCGGTGGCGGTCCGATGAGCCAAGCAGGTGCGATCCGAATGGGTGTCGCTCGTGCCTTGGTCAGTCTCAGCGAAGAGCATTTCCCACCCCTACGGGACGATGGATTCCTCACACGCGATTCGCGTATGAAGGAACGCAAGAAGTACGGTCTGCGTGGTGCACGCCGCGGAACCCAGTTCTCGAAGCGTTAATTACGATTCGAAACAACCGTTGTCCGGTACTCCAATTCCAAACAGAAAAGGCCCGCCAAAATTGGCGGGTCTTTTTTCTTGCCCTGAGCGTAGGAGATATCCTCGGGCTTTTGTGTTTTTGTTGGGTAGGCCAACAATGAGATAAGCCGAAACGAAAACCCCAAAAATCGAGGCAAACGCTGATACGGCTCGTGATTTTCGAACCTGCGGCAAGCGTGGTGCCGAGAGCTTGGTGATTCGCTTGAAATCACGCGATGTCTAAACTGCCCGGTTTCAGCCACTCGCTCTTGATCAAAGCGGTTGTTCGCTAGCAGCGGTGCCTTCGAGACGAGCACGTTTTGCCGCGATGAACTTGAGATGATGGTCCAGGTGTTGCGTATATTTCACCAAGAGCTCTCCGAGGGTGACCTTGCCACTCTCGGTGTGGATCCCAAATCGCTCAAAGGCTGCTGCAGGTAGGTGCCTCAGGATTGTCGCGGTCATTTGGCGATTCTTCTGGAACATTTCGCAGGCTGCGAATGCGCTAAGTTCCGAGGTGCCAGGGAGTTGTACCATGGCATTCTCGTCGTAAGCCACAATCAGTGGCTTGTCCATGCACGCGATACGCTTCATCCGGTCCGTGCCGATCAAATCGCTATCCATCATATGGATAACGATTTGGTGGATGGTCCATGACCCGTCTGCGGGTTTGGCATGGAGTTGGTCATGGGTCAATCCCCAAATCGATTTCAGCAGTTCCGCACTGCCGGCCAGATATGCGTCGATACGAGCTGAGTTCATGGTTCTCTCTGAAAGGAAAGTCGCCGCAGGGGGGATAACGCGGGGAATAAACGGAACAAGCGATTCCTATTGCTGCGTGGCTGGGCTCGCGTGTTTGTGCCGCAGATGTCTCGGAGGGATGATCTCACTGGCTAGCCCCAAGCGTTCTAGCAGCTTAATCTCAAGGTAGCTGATGTCAATTTCCCACCAGCGATGGTGGAGGCACGCGGTGGAGGGGTCATGGTGGTGATTGTTATGCCAGCCTTCTCCGACGGTCAGGAGGGCCACTAGCCAATTGTTCTTGCTGTGTTCGCCGGTTTCGTAGTTTTGGTAACCGAACAAATGGCTCAGCGAGTTTACGGACCAAGTAATATGCCAAACAGCAACCAGCCGTACGTAAACTCCCCAGACCACCATGCTTAACCCCATCCGGATTGCTTGGTCTGGACCGCTCACTGCATAGCCGATCAAAGTCCCGATGAGGAAGAATGCCGGGATTTGTAAAAGGGCGATGTAGACGTGGGTAAGCGGGCGTTTCTCCAGGTACATGTAAAACGGATCTCGAAGCAAATCCTTGGAGAATTTCTCGATGGCTGAGAGGCAATGCGTCTGGCGATTGTTGACGCATAGCCAGCCGAAGTGGGACCAAAGAAAATTCACTAGTGGAGAATGCGGGTCGGGTTGATCGTCGGAGTGGACATGGTGGATCCTATGGATTGCCACCCATCGAGCCGGGGTGTCTTCTAAGCAGCAGATGCCGAGAACCGCAAAGGTGCGTTCGACCCATAGCGGCGTTTTGAAACTGCGATGGGTCAGCAGCCGATGGTATCCGATCGTGATTCCTTGGCCGAAAACATGGATTCCCAAAAGAGCCGCGATCACCCCCGCCCAGGAGAAAAAATAAGGGTGCAAGGCTAACAGAGCTAGGATATGCACAAGGATGATCGTGCACACATAAACCCAATGGACCGTGTACGGTTTGACGGTAACAGGTACGTCGATTTGCAAGTCAATGCTCCGCCGGGTAGGAACTTTTGGAAAGGGTGCGACACGCTAAGGAAGTATGCCAATGGAGACGCTGTTTGTCGTCGCTATCCAACGATCAAGCGTAATGCGTTACCGCAAGTGCTTTCCTTCCGTGGATGACAGAGTCCGTTCGCCACGTGAAGCCGAGAGGACAGCAGAGTCGAACCGAAATTGTCCGTTACCCGCCCCAGAATACCAGTAGAGAAATCGAAATCCGGATTGAAATTCTGAAGTGCTGTCCATCGGATTCGAATATGCGTCAAAGTTTCACAGGGATTCGTTCAATGCGATTCCCGTTTTTGGGAGACAACCGACCGATCCGTTCAGCCCCGATCCGTTCAGCCCCGATCCGTTCAGCGAGGGGGAGCGTCGGTGAGTCTGCGCGGGCCTAGGTACGAGCGACTTTGACTTTGTCGTACCACCCGAGCAAGCATACTTCTTGGATGTCCGCCCAGTGCGAGGTGTCTTCCCAGAGGGATCGGCCGCAATCGGGGCAAGATGCCGTGTAGGAATCGACACCCTCCGTGAATTTCTCGGACATGGTTGGATCGGTCCACACCGATTCGCATTCATCGCACACAACGCATCCAGCGAGCTTGTTCTCATGAGTGCATACGCGAACGCGGCACAGTCCGTCTCCGCAGGCGGGACACGTACGGACGTAAATAAGATAAGGCAGTACCATTTTGCGAATGTTGAGTTTGCTTGGTTGGTGATGTCAGAGTTTGGATTCGCGGATTTCAAGCGACCGATGATTTAAGCGACCGATGATTTAAGCGACTAATTGAAGTCGTTCCTCCGGGACACTTTTCAGGATGGTCGGATTTCCGAGTTATTGGATCGGAAAGGCCGTGATCAGGTTCTTGTCTCGGACAACGATGCGCAATCGTTTCACTTTGGGCTTTCCTTTCCTCGCTCCTTCCGATCCGCCGAGATATCCAATCGGCTTGTCAAAAGGGGCTTCGAAAACTGTCATGCCTTCTTCTTCCCGTTGTTTGGTCCCTTTCGCGTGCCCGCGAGCACGCTTGTAACCATCATCGATTGCCGTTAGAAAGGCTTGCATATCGCCATCGAAAACGCCGTGAGATCCAGGGCGATTGGGTTGATCGGACAAGTGCCGTTCGATGTGTTTCAAGCGGTGCCCTTCTTCGCTTCCAGGGGCGTAGATAAGGCCTGCTGGGGATTCGTAACGGTCTCTGCCGAGTGGTTTCAGGAAACGAAACTTGAGGTCATCGGAGTCGTTCGACCCGGTTTTAGAACTCGACGTGGATTTCGAACCAGACGCATCCGTCCCGCTGGCGAGGGTCGGTTTTTGCGGTGAGGGGTTCGGGTTGGACGATTTTGGGGGCGCTGTTTTGCTGGCGGTTCCGTTCCCCGACTTTTCTGCATTGGTAGAGTTGCTGGATGTGGGTTTGCTGGTTGGGGTCTGATTGCTTTTGGCAGCTGGGGGGTCCTGGCCCAGCATGGCTGCCGCGCTGGGTAAATTCCAACCGAACCACTGATTGAGCTTGGGCTGCAACAATACGTAGGCGATGGCGGCGACGAGGATCGCAATTGCCCAGCGCGCGGGAAGGAGCTTCAGAGCACCAGCTATCACTTCGGGATTTTGGGGCGATCGACGCGTCATGCGAGCTTCTGTTGCGAAAAAACGATGTCGGGGAAGTTATCGGGCACTTTATCGGGGTGCATTTTCAGGGGGGTGGCGTGGGGTTCCAAGGGGGCAAAGAAGACTTGCGTCGATGAAATGCGGGGGATACGTTCTACGTGGAGTTTGACCCATTGGAGCGATCCCGACCCCTTGAGGTTCCGAACTAGCCAGAATGATAATTGAATTGGCAGCGGTCTGGTAGAATCGGGTCGGGTAGAATCATGAGCATTGAATCGACAGACCTATCTCTGTTGCCGGAATGGTTGCGACGTGAGCTTGCGGACCGCGACCCGGACTGTTCCGTACATCGTGGGTACGCTCCCCGGTACGCGTATGGTAGGCATCGCGGCCCCGCGCTCCGGAGTGCACACCGAGCCTCTGTGATGATTTCCTTGTTACCAGGAAAATCAGGCCAGTGGCAGATTCCTCTGACCCTTCGTCCCAGCCAGATGGCCGATCATGGTGGGCAGATATCTTTGCCGGGTGGGCGTTCCGAATCAGGCGAATCGGAGTGGCGCACGGCCTGCCGCGAGTATGGCGAGGAACTTGGTTGCTCGACGGAGTACCTACAACCGCTGGGGCAATTGTCACCTTTGTACGTGTTTGCCAGCAAGCATTCCGTGACGCCGATGGTAAGCGTGTCGTCGTTGAAGCCAAAAATCAATCCCAACCCCGATGAAGTCGCCGAAGTGATCTACCTATCCGTCGATCTACTTCTTTCGGACGAATGCTTGCGAATTGGCACCCTGCGCCGCGGCAACTCCGAGTTTGATGCACCGGGCTTCCAAGTCGACGGGCATTTTGTTTGGGGTGCTACCGCGATGATCCTTGGGGAGTTTCGCGAGATCATTCGTCGAATTCTTCGCAATAACAATACTGAACCTTGGTTTATGTAAGGAATAAAAATCGAGATGGAAAAACGGATCGTTAAAGTTGGAATCGTGGGTGCATCTGGCTATACCGCGTTAGAAGCCATCCAATGGTTACTGCATCATCCCCAGGTTCAGATCGTTGCCGCCACGAGCCGACAAGCGGATGGGAGCATGATTGCGGATATGCATCCATCGCTTTTGCGCAAGTTGCGTTTGCCTGTCGAGGATTTGACGCCAGCCCAAATTGCGGAACGCTGCGATGTCGCGATGACCTGCTTGCCACACGGTGCCTCAGCGAACGTCGTTATGGAGTTGCTGAGCGCAGGATGCCGCGTTATCGATTTGTCGGCGGACTACCGGCTAAGCACTCCGGAACTCTACGAAAAATGGTACGGCGAGAAGCATCCAGATCCGCGCCGGCTCGGTACGACTCCCTATGGGCTGCCAGAATTGTTTGCGAGTGAATTGCCCAAGGCTTCCTTGGTGGCGAATCCGGGCTGTTATCCCACATCGGCCATCTTGCCGTTGGCTCCCTTGCTCAAGGAGGGATTGATTTCTCCGAAAGATATCGTCGTCGATAGCAAGTCGGGTGTGAGCGGCGCAGGGCGGACCCCCAAGCTCGGAAATCTGTACTGCGAAGTCAACGAAAGCATCTCGGCTTATTCCGTGGGGAACCATCGGCATCAACCGGAAATTGCCGATATCGTGCATCGTTTCTCGGGCGTTGAGCCCGAAATTGTTTTTACACCGCATCTCACGCCGATGGAGCGTGGAATTCTATCGACGATTTATGTCCATCCGGCAAACGGTGCGACCCCCAATCAACTGCGCGAGTGCTTAAACTCGTACTATCCCAACACCGGTTTTGTCCGCGTCGTGTCGCACCTTCCTGCAACTCGCTTTGTTGCGAGGACCAATTATGTCGACATCACCGTCCGAGAAAATGGACCACGGATTATTCTGATCAGCGCCATCGATAACTTGGTCAAAGGTGCCAGTGGGGCTGCGGTTCAGAACCTCAACCACATGTTCGGTTTTGACCCGATGCTGGGACTTCATTGATACCGAATCAATACCAAGGCAACATATGAGTAACTCGCGATTTGACGAGTGAACTCGGAATCCCGATCGAGCTTGCCACAGGATTTCGCACATGCCTGACCTCAATGATGAATCCGTATCGGATCCTATGGGGCCTCCTCGTCATGCAGAGCATGAGGCATTGCGAGATCCTACCATGTGGAAACGCTATGCATTTCGAATGGTCTTGGTATGCATCGGATTGATGATTGCCCAGGGGGCATTTTGTCTACTGGATCCTGTCGATGAGTCGGGTTTTGAGGACCTCTTCACCATCCCGATGTGGTGTGTAATCGCTTGGATTGCCATGCAGGGACCGGGCCGGTACTTGGCAATGTTGGGCGGGATGGTTTATTTGTGCTTAATGCTCGTTGTCGTGACATGGTTGAATTGGCGTTATCGCCCAGACGTTTTTAGCAATTGGGATACCTTTTGGGAGATCGATCTTCCAGTCGTATTTTGGTTTGTCGTTAAGGGGCTACTCCTATTTCGGCTAACCAGCCTGCTCACGGGATTGGAAATCGTAGGTGCGAACTCTTCGATTCGGCCGCGATGGGGAATAAGGCGTTGGCTCCTGTTGATGGCGGTAATCGCCATCGGTATTCAAGTCATGGTTGCCGAATCCAACTGGATGGTGGATTTGGCGGGACTCCCATCGGATAACTCCGTCGGACCACCAGCTGTGAATCCGCTCGAGTCTGCCCGCAGTCAGTGGTTGGTGTTCCTCCTCGCGTCGTTGCCCCTAATCCCGATCCTTCCCGTCCAATTTTCGGGTTGGATGTTTGCTGGAAAACGATGGCGTTTCTTCCTTTTTCCAATTTTTGGAGTTTCGTTGGTACTGCACCTAGCGGGGATCGAGAAATTGCTCCAATGGGTGGAGTTGCAATCGACGTGG
>Ga0315901_10004657_pt1 | contig 17002 bp, 13 predicted proteins | sample LakEriMetagenome_10_FD_203761 | JGI IMG/M metagenome (GOLD analysis project Ga0315901, IMG submission 203761) | Freshwater fungal communities from buoy surface, Lake Erie, Ohio, United States - Buoy 2 MA116 | ecosystem: Environmental > Aquatic > Freshwater > Lake | place: USA: Lake Erie, Ohio...
CATCAGCTCGTCGCGGTGCTTGATGGCATGCACTGCGGGCACAAGCAGAAGGCACACCATCAGCAGCGCCCCCGGCAGGCCCAGTGTCAGCGGCGTTTGCAGCAACTGGCTATGAGCGTTCAACCGCTGTTCCACGGCGTGCGTGTAGCCTAGCTCCCTGTAACGCTGGATGAGGACATCCTTCACATCACCCGTGCCCGTGCCCCAAGGCATGTGCTCACGGATCAACGGACCGGCCGCCGCCCAGATCAGCTCACGTGATTCAGTGCTCCCTTTGGCGCTGACATCAACGGGTGCGCCCTTGGCAGCATGACTGAACTGGCCGACCTTTTCCTGAAAGAAAGGGGACAGGAGAACAAGCATGGCCAGCAGCGCCACCGCGGCGGAGGCCCCGCTGAACACACGCCGGCGAGAGGCCTTGTCCCGCCAGTGAAGGACAAGTGAAATGGTCCACCACGCACCCATGGCCATCCATCCGGCTTTGCTCGCACACAGCACCGCTCCGGCGATCAACAGGCCCCTGATGATCGCCCCCCACACCCGCGATGCGAACGGATGCAGCTCGACGAAGACCAAGGCCAGCATAAGGTACAGGGCGAAATAGCTGGGATGCAGGAACAGCGAAAAATTACTGCTGATGAAGTACGCGGTGGTGGGTGCGTTCATCGTTCCGCCGTGGTATCCGATGGCATGATGCACATAATGACCCACTGCCACGGCCATGCAACTCGCCGATGCCAGTGCACAGGCCACGGCGAAGGCGTTGAGCAGCGCCGTTCCTCCTGATCGCGAACGTTCCGGCACCAGCAGTACCACCAAAGGGATCAGCAGCATCAACGCCTTCACTTGCAGATCGAACACCGCATAGTCCATGTTCGTGCTCCACGCCAGCCCCAGCACGTAGCACAGGTAGAGCGCGGTCATCCAGCCCAACGGGGAGCGCAACAGGTGCCGGCCGCTCCGGTGGCCATGGTCGGCGCGATGGGCCACGACCAGCACAACGCATGCAGCAACAAGGAACACACCGGCAAGCCCAGGCAGGAACAAGGGGATGACGGTGGCCAGAAGCAACAATGGAGCGCTCCAGCTTCCATGGTCATGCGCCAGTTCCGCAAGGATCGCAGTTGCCTGTTTCATCGTGTGAGGGCCCTTGCCCGCGATCCGGGCAGTTCATTCATGACGAGGGATCGGAATATCCCGTGCCAGTAACCGATACCGTATCCGGCATGCAGGGTAAGGAAGGCGCGCAGGATCCCGGGCAGGTCGCTCCAAGGGCCCGCCTGCCGCGCACTGAACACCGCCAAGAGGAGATAGCTCACGATACCGATGGCCATGAACAAGCCAGCTGGTCGCCAGAAGATCATGATGAAAGGGCAGGTCACCAGGAATGCCACCCATGCCGCCGGTACAAGCTGGCGCCAGGTGGTCACTGCACGGTGTTTCCGGTTCACGAACACCTTCCAAAGGCCATATTGCTCATACTGCCTGAAAAGCTTGCCAAAGCTCGCACGCACGACGTAACCCGAACGGATGGCAGGGTCGAGCAGGATATTGTACCCCGCCTTCGTCAGTCGGAAATTGAACTCATCATCCTGGTTGCGGTCGAGGTCCTCGTCGAACCAACCGATGCGGTCGAACACTTCACGCCGATAAGCGCCAAAGGCCACGGTATCCACATGTCCGCTCTTAGTGCCGGTCCTGAAGTGCGCGTTGCCCACCCCGAACGGGTGGGACATGGCAAGGCCGATATGCCTTGAAGCGTCGTTGGCGTATGTGTTCTCGATCACCCCACCCGCACAACCCGAGGAAGGGTCACGACGCAATGCCGCAATAGCGCATTGGAGATGATCGGTCGCCACCTCGGCATGGGCGCCAAGAATGATCCCAACATCGAACGGGAAGGCCCGCAGACCGAGGTTCAGCGCAAAAGGCGTGGTGCGCTGGGTATTGTCAAGCAAATGCACGTAGGGATGGTCCCTTACGAAGGCCTCCACGATACCGCGCGTACCATCCTCGCTCATGCCATCACATACCAACACATGGAGTTCAATGTGATCCCTGTCCGCCGCAGCAAGGCTCTCCAAGCAGGCCAGGATATGATCGCGTTCATTCCGGCAGGGAACGGCCACACTTACCCTGGGTACGGCCGGCAAAGGGGGCAGTGCGGTCTCAAGCATGCAAGGGAGAGCGGCCGGTAGGTCCCGGGTGATGAACTTGACCACCGAACAGCATGGACGGGGCCAGGGTGAGCAATGGCAACAACAGTCCTTCGATCAACAAGGCCTTGTAGGATTCAGGGCCACTGCGGATGACCGCCGGAAGAAAAGCCACGAACAACCAGGGCAACAGGCGTGGCCAACCCCAGGCGCCGAATGCGGAGGCGGTCCTCATCAACAACAACCAGATGAGGCCCAGCGCGGCTCCGCCGATGGGAATACCCGCCCAACCCGCATTCAGGTACCAGGCCGATGCATGATGAATGGTGTATCCCTGGTCAGGAACAAGTCCTGCGGCCCGTGCATAGTGGGCATAGGCTGTCGGTGGACGACGATCGGCCGGCAGAAACCCGTGGAGCAGGTAACTGAAACTGATCCCTGGCACCGGCTTGACGTGTCGCAGCATGATCCCGTACAAGCTGAAATGCGCACAGAACATCTCGTTGCTCAGCATCCGCTCGCCCACCTTCCCGATCAGGCTTGACGGATGACGAGGGATATGCTGGATCTCCGGTAGATGGAATTCCTCATGCCGGGGAGCTTCCACCACCAGGCCCGATGTTGTCCAAGCCATTTCACGCAGTGATCCACCGGCCACCATCGCACCACCGCCAACGGCCAACATCCACAACGCCGACCTCCGTGCAGCACGGCCTTTCACATTGATCAGATACATGCCCCCCAACATCAACGAACCGAAAATGGTGTGACGATCACCTGTAAGGCTCAGGAATACGCACATCAGCAGCACACCAGCAAGGTAGGACCATCCAGGCAACCATGATCCCCGCTCCGTGAAGGGGGCGCCCTTGCCACCTTCCGCAAGCCGAACGGTCGTTCCGAGGACGAATGCAAAACAAGCTGCGGAAGCACTGAACGCATGCAGGGAATGGCGCATCCCGGTCCACTCATGGACCAACAGGTATAGCGGCCGGTGCTCCAGCATGGCCTGGCCCATCAAAGGCCGGATCGACCAGACCGAGACCGCCAGGGCGGCAATGCCGGCGGCCACCAACCACTCTCGTGAAAGCTGCACAGGAGCAAGGTCCGCCCCTTTCGATGAAGGAAGTGGAACCCGCAGGACCCCGAACAGGGCCAGCACAAAGCAAGCATAGGCCACCAATTGAACGACGTATCCTCGATCAAGCATGAAGGGGAACATCTTTTCCATCAAATAGTAATAGTTCAACCCGATCCTGTACCCCTTGAATCCGATCGCGGCATCCGGAATGAAGAACCAGGCCCCGAGAAAGGTCCACGCGTACACGATGGTTGAACCGATGATGATGGAAACGTCGCGCGAGCGCGACCAGATGGACCGGACCAGCAGGACATAGGCCACGGTAATGGCGGCCAGGAGCAGATATGTGGCCAACGCCATCATGCGTGAATGGTGATCTCCCGCAGGTACTGAATGAGCCCGGCGTCGCTTGAACGGGCATCACAACCATTGCTGACGGCCAGCTGCCGACCATTGCTGCGGCGGCCATCCGCCAGCACCTCTGCGAGCGCGGTGGATAATGCATGAGCGTCCTGGGCCACGATCTTCCCGGGAACAACCCCTCTCAATCGATCCGGTGTGTCGCCCACATCGTTGCAAACCACCGGAAGCCCGCACATCATGGCCTCCTTCACCATGCTCGGGCTGCCTTCGGAATCGCTGCATAACAGGAGTGCGTCAGCGGCGTTCAGGAGCACAGGAACACGATCGTAAGGCACCTTGCCCTTGAGCACCTCCAATCGCGCACCGGGATATTGGACGACAAGACGTTGCATGACGGCCTCCGCGATATCGAGGCGTTTCACACCTGGATTATTCCCATTGAAGAGGATGACGCGATCGTCATCATTCCAGCCCAGCTGTTTCCTGCATTCCGCTTTGTCCATGGGCAGAAAGACCTCAGGCTCCACACCCAACGGGAAGACCCTGGCCTCCGCTGTCCTCCACCAAAGCCTATCGCGGAGGCGTTCGCTCACGCACACGATGCCCGCAGCGAAGAAGGCGGCCAGCTGCGAGAAGATGCGCCCGAACAGGTCGCGGAAGAATCCATCACTGGGAGTGCGGTTCAGGTCGCTTCCCTGGAACGATACCACCACCGGCACCGCGCTGCTGAGCACGGTGAACAAAGCCGAGACCGATCCGTAATAGACCAGCACCACATCGGGCCGGGCACTTTTCAGCAAGGCCTTGAACCTGCGACGCGCGCCCAGGAGCACGAATGGGGATGTGCGGCTGTTCAGGTGGAAATAGGTGACCTCCGCACCATGGTCGCGCTCCAGCGCATTGGCCTGACGATAGGCGAACGGATAGGCTCCGCTTCCTTCGCGGGCCGGGATCACCACAACGATGTTCAGCGCATGCGATGAGCGCTCCGCCAACCGGGTAAGCTCGGTGCGCACGAAGTGGATGTCGCTCCAGGTGGCATATCCCAGATAAGTGAGCGCGAGCACCAGCACTCCGGCCACAAAGATCGCAGGCGTTGGAATGATGAAGTGGATGGCTGAACCGATCAGAAGGAGCATCAGTGCCGTGATCAGGTTGATCCCGTTCCGTGGTGTGTGATAATACGCATCGAGCACACTGCGCAAGCCCACAAAGAACCCGAAGGGCATGGCGCCCAGGAAGATCACGCGGCTCATGAAAACGTAATCCTTGTAATTCTCGCCGAGGTAGACATGCAGGATCGGGTCCGCCGCTAGTTCAAAGACGAGCGTGATGCCGATGCAAGCTGCCAGCGTAAGCCTCGTGAGCTTGCGGATACGTGCAGAGAGGCCGGCATGGTCGCCGGATGCCAGCTGCGATGCCGAAGCTGGCAACAGGATCAGTGCGAGCGGAGAGAAGAGGGCTGCGGCCAGGTTGAGCAACGTGGTACCGAACCCGATCTCACCACTGGCCGTAAGTCCGTGTGTGCGGGCCACGACATAAACCGGCAATGTCAACAAGGCGCCCAAGGCCATATCGCCCGGCACGCGGGGAAGTCCGTAGCGTAACAGGTCACCGCGCTCCTTGGCACAACTCCCGGGCGAAGGCCCTGAAATGGCCGGAAGCATGGCGAACAGGGCGATGGCCATCCATGCGATCCCTGTGCCCCAGCAGATCGTCACCAGCTCATTCGACAGGAAAAAGGCCAGGCATGGCACTGCGGCCAGCGCAAGTACCTGTATGCTGTTCGCCGTGACCAATTGACGCCGGCCGCGCTGGAACGAATAGCCCAGGCCGTAAAGCGCAATACCCGCGATCATGAGCGCCAGCGGAGGTACCAGGTCCTTCTCGCTCCCCGAACCGAACACGACCCAGGAGATCTGTTCGGGGAAGAGGACGCCGATCAGGAAGACGCTTCCGGCCATGGGCACCACCCAATAAAGGCTCGCGATCAGGTACCGACGACGTTCCTCCGGCCGGCTCTTCATGGCCACGAAGCGTGTGATGCCCACAACCGCGCCGAGCAACAGCAAGGGGAAAATGAAAGACACCGTGCGTCGCACCACCACGTAGAGGTCCAGCTCGTGCCGCCCTTCCTGTGCCGCCAACCGGTAGGCCAGCACCATGCCCACCATCGCCAGGCCCTCGGCCCCATAGGTGAGCAGGCTGTCACGTCCGTCACGCGAACGAAGCATCGCGAGGATCTTCTGCAACATGGTGGCCGAAAATAGCGGATTGCCTCCGCATGGCGCGGGAAAGCCTCCATCCCCCACATCGACCGTTCATCCTGATCATGCCTTTCCACGCCGCACCACCCTCCTATCTTCACCCCCGTAACCCGAATGAACATGGACTTTTTTCAATGGCATTGGTGGGCCGCCCTCGCGCTCGTCCTGATGATCGCCGAGATCTTCGTGCCCGGATTCTTCCTTCTTTGCCTCGGTGTGGGGGCTGCTGGCGCAAGCATGGTCGCAGCCCTCGGCCTGGGCTCCAGCGCACAACTCATAGCCTTCAGCGCTTTCTCGCTCTTATCCTTCTTCACCATTCGTCCATTGTTGATGAAGCGCATGTGGAAAGGTTCGGAGGTCAAGACCAACATGGACGCCTTGGTCGGCCAACGAGGCAAAGTGACCCAGGAATTCGACCCAGCGCTCCGATTGGGACGCGTGGCCGCTGCCGGTGATGACTGGCGGGCCGAGTGCACTAACGACACTGCCCTCCGCATCGGCGACCTTGTGGAAGTGGTCCGCGTGGAAAGCAATACCCTCGTTGTCAAGCCTGTTGCCAAGGACTGAACCCAACCCTTCCTCCCCTCAAACCCCAAACACATTCAACCATGTCCGCCGGAACCATTGTTCTCATCCTACTGGCCTTCTTCGTGGTGTTCATCATCGCGAAGGGTGTACGTATCGTTCAACAAAGCGAAGCCATGGTCATTGAACGGCTCGGTAAGTACCGCACCACGCTCACCGCAGGCTTCAACGTGATCATTCCCATTTTCGACAAGCCCCGCGAGATCGTTTTCCGCTTCACCCGCGATCTGCCCGATGGCAACAAATACGTGCAGTTCGTGAAGAAGGAGCGCATCGACCTGCGTGAGACCGTGTACGATTTCCCGCGCCAGAACGTGATCACCAAGGATAACGTGATGACGGAGATCAATGCGCTGCTTTACTTCCAGGTCATGGACCCCGTGAAGGCCATGTACGAGATCGAGAACCTGCCGTTGGCCATTGAGAAGCTTACGCAGACCACCCTGCGTAACGTGATCGGCGAGCTGGACCTGGACGAGACCTTGACCAGCCGCGATACCATCAACATGAAGCTGCGCCAGATCCTGGACGAGGCCAGCAATAAATGGGGCGTGAAAGTGAACCGCGTGGAACTGCAGGACATCAATCCTCCGCGCGACATCCGTGAGGCCATGGAGAAGCAGATGCGTGCCGAGCGTGACAAGCGCGCCCAGATCATTGATGCGGAAGGAAGCAAGCGTGCCGCGATCCTTCAGGCCGAGGGTGTGCGTGATGCCGCCGTGAGCCAGGCCGAAGGTGAGAAGCAGGCGCAGATCCTGCGTGCCGAAGGTGAGGCCCAAAGCCGCATCCGCATTGCACAAGGTGAGGCCGAGGCCATCAAGCTGGTGACCGCCGCCATCCAGGGCAGTAAGGCCGACCCTGCGAACTACCTGATCGCCATGAAGTACATCCAGGCGTTGGAACAGATGACCTCTTCGAGCGAAGGCAACCGTACGGTGTTCATGCCTTACGAGGCCACAGGCGTTCTGAGCAGCCTGGGTGGAATTCGCGAGCTGCTGGGCGCTACCAAGCATTGATCACCACCCTTTCTCTTCGAACGCCCCAAGGTGCACTGCATCTTGGGGCGTTCGCTTATCCTACCTCCTTTTCCCCGTTCCATCTTCATTGGGCTTCCAACCTGAGCGTGATACTAATTGCATGCAGCTGCGACCGTTCGCTAGCTTCGAACAGTAACCTCGACCATGTCCCACCGCATCCTCCCCGCCCTGGCCTTCCTGCTGCTCTGCCTGTCCGCAAGTTCGCAACAACCAGAAGGTTATTCGCGGGTCCGCATATGGACCGATGGAAGGGCCGGCACCTTGGCTGATCTGGCCGCATTGGGCCTGGCCGTGGACCATGGCGAGGTCAAGGCAGGCGTATGCATCACCACCGATCTGTCCACCACGGAGATCTCCATCGCGCGGGCCGCTGGTTTCACCTGCGATGTGCTGATCCCGGATGTGGGAAGCTTCTACCGCTCCCGCAATACGGGAGGTAACGTCCCACGGGCGAAGTCTGACAGAGAGCTGTGCAACGCCCCCGCTCCCGTGGCCATTCCTGAGAATTTTCAGCTGGGCAGCATGGGTGGATACCTTACCTGGGAGGAAATGCTGGCCAACCTCGATGCGATGCACGCTGCTTTTCCCGGTCTGATCAGTGCCAGGCAGGCCATCGGCACCACGCACGAAGGTCGTTCCTTGTATGTGGTGCGTATGTCCAATGCACCCGATATGGATCAGGACAAACCCGAAGTGCTCTACGATGCCTTGCACCACGCCCGTGAGCCGGCATCGCTCTCTCAGTTGATATTTTACATGTGGCATTTGCTGGAGAACTATGGGACGGATGATGAGGTCACCTATCTGCTGAACAACCTGGAACTGTATTTCGTACCCTGTGTCAATCCGGACGGTTACGTGTACAACCAGACCACGGCACCTGAAGGCGGCGGCATGTGGCGCAAGAACCGCAGGATGAACAGTGATGGCTCTTTCGGCGTGGACCTGAACCGGAACTATGGTCAAGGTTGGGGAACCGACGATTCCGGATCATCACCGGACCCCGGCTCCGATGTGTACCGCGGTGCATCAGCGTTCAGTGAGCCCGAGACCCAGGCCATGCGCGACCTCTGCATTGCACGTCAGTTCAGGATGGCGCTCAACTACCACACGTTCGGCAACCTGCTCATTTATCCTTGGGGCTACCAGCCCTCCTTCTACACACCCGATTCCGCAGTGTTCGTGGAACAAGGTGTTGTGCTTACCAAGGAGAACCGGTATCGCTTTGGCACGGCCGATCAAACGGTGAACTACGTGGTGAACGGTGGTTCGGATGATTGGATGTATGGTGAGCAGGTCACCAAGGACAAGATCTTCTCCATGACACCGGAGGCCGGACAGCAGGATGAAGGGTTCTGGCCGCCCGATTGGCGGATCACCGAGATCTGCCAGGTGAACGTGGGACAGAACAAACGCTTGGCGCACCTGGCAGCGGTGTACGGACGTCTGGATGATCGGACCGCTCCCATCTTCGCTGGAAGTGAGGGCCACATCCGCTTCGACCTGCAGCGCTTCGGTTTGGAGCAAGGGCCGCTCACTGTCTCCTTGGAAGGCCTTGACCACGTTACTGCCGTTGGACAGCCCATCACGTACGCGGACCTCGACCTGCTGGAGCTCCGTACGGATTCCATCGCCATCTCCCTGGAACAAGGGCTCGCCTCTGGAACCGCCTTCCGCTACGTGCTCTCGCTCAGCAACGGCCTTTATACATGGCGCGATACGATCACAAGGGCGGCCGGCATTCCTGCAGTGGTGCTGGTCGACCAAGGCAATTCCCTGGCCAACTGGCAGGGAACGGGCTGGGGTATCGCAACGAATTCATGGACCAGTTCCCCATCGTGCATCAGCATACCGTCCTCGGGCAACTACCCTGATGGCGTAACACAACGGATCACCCGCTCCCAAACGGTCGATCTTACCAACGCTTCTGCTGCCGTGCTCACCTTCATGGCCCAATGGGATATTGAAGCCTATTATGATCAGGTGCAGGTGTTGGGGTCGGCGGATGGTGTCAACTGGACCCCGCTTTGCGGACGTTACACCAGGCCAGGCTCCGTCTTTCAGGATGAAGGCCAGCCGGCGTATGATGGACAACAGCCCAATTGGGTGCACGAGGAGATCGACCTGGGGGCTTTCCTCGGAGGTCCGTTAAGGCTCCGCTTCCAATTGCAGAGCGATTGGGGTGGCAACTACCCGGGCTTCCGGTTCGACGACCTGACCGTTACGGTGAGCAATGCCAATACCACGGGAACCAATGGCGAAAGGCATTCCATGCCGCTATTGCGCATCATGCCCAATCCCACTTCAGGTCAAGTCTGGTTGACCGTGGGAACCTCCGCTCCCGCCCGTCTGGTGGTGCTCAACACGTTGGGAGAACTAGTGATCGACAAGGCGGTGCATGGCCAACTGGGCAGCTTCATGATGGACCTGTCCGATCTGGCTTCAGGCACGTACATCTGTCGGTTGATGGTAGGCGATCGTCCCGTCGACACGCAGCGCCTGGTCCTGCTCGGATATTGAAGGCTCCTGAGATCCAAGGGATTTTCCTCTATCTTTGTGCCGTTCACCGACAGGTGGACAAGCCCCGAGCGCCCAACTTTCCCCGCTTTCAGTGACCGAAAGGTCCATGCGGAAGACCAGTCCAGGCGCCATCCCCAGCGGATCATTGCACGCCGGACCCGATCGAAGGGGCGAACAAACAAACACCTTAACGGGTGTGCTCCAGGGTCAATGGCCTGGGCACTCCGAACTTCATCCGCACAGGGATCCCTGTGTACACGACCATGGAACGTACCACGTTCAACGACATGGGGCTCATTGAGCCCATTCTGAAAGCCCTTCATGCCGAAGGCTACACACATCCCACCCCCATTCAGGAGCAGGCCATCCCGCACCTGATCAAGGGTCGCGACCTGCTCGGTTGCGCGCAGACCGGGACCGGCAAGACCGCCGCGTTCGCCATCCCCATCCTGCAGGAACTGCATGCCAGGGGACCGCAGACCAAGCGCGCCATCCGCACCCTCATCCTCACACCTACCCGTGAACTGGCCATCCAGATCGGTGAGAGCTTCTCAGCCTACGGACGCAATCTGCAGTTGAAGCACACGGTCATTTTCGGTGGCGTAGGACAAAAGCCTCAGACCGATGCCCTTCAGCGTGGAGTGGATATCGTGATCGCCACGCCCGGCCGCCTGCTCGACCTCATGGGCCAGGGCTTCGTTCATCTGAACGGGCTCGAAGTGTTCGTGCTCGACGAGGCCGATCGCATGCTCGACATGGGCTTCATCCACGATGTGAAGAAGGTCATCGCGAAGCTGCCTGCGAAGCGCCAGACGCTCTTCTTCAGCGCAACGATGCCACCCGAGATCGCCAAGCTGGCCAACAGCATCCTCACCGATCCCATCAAGGTGGAAGTGGCGCCCGTCAGCAGCACGGCCGATACCATCGATCAACACCTCTATTATGTGGACCGGACCGACAAGAACAAGCTGCTCGTCCATCTCCTGCAAGGTGATACCATTCGCGAGGCCTTGATCTTCACCCGTACCAAGCACGGTGCGAACAAGGTGGCCAAATTGCTCACCCAGAACGGCTTCGCGGCCGAGGCCATCCATGGCAACAAGAGCCAGACCGCCCGGCAGAACGCCCTGAAGGCCTTCAAGGACGGCAAACTACGCGCCTTGGTGGCAACGGACATTGCCGCTCGTGGCATCGACATCGATGGATTGACCCACGTCATCAACTTCGATATCCCGAACATACCTGAAACGTATGTGCACCGTATCGGACGCACCGGACGTGCAGGTGCATCGGGGCGTGCGCTCAGCTTCTGCGATCACGAGGAAAAGGCTTTCCTGCGCGATATCACGCGTCTGATCAAGCGCGACATTCCCGTGGTCGAATCGCACGAGTTCGTCATGATCGGTGGCCCGAAGAAGGCTGAACCTGAAGTGCGCGAACCTCGTCAACCACGCGGTCCCGGACGTGGGAACCAACCACGCGGCCAGGGCCAAGGGCAACGGCGTGAGGGCGGAACAGCCCCTTCAGGCCGCGGACCTCGTCAAGGCGGTGGTCGCGACGGAAACCGTGGTCAGCAGGGGCGTGAACAACGCCCCCAGCAGCAACGAAGCGATCGTCCTGCCGGCCAGCGCAGCGAGCGTCCCGCTCGTCAGAACGATGGCCGCGAACGGAACCGGAACGATCGGGCGCCTCAACAACGCACGGACCGCCCTCGGGCCGATCGTCCACAACAAGAGCGACCAGCCAACCCGGGACAGCCGGATTACGCCAAGATGACCAAGGAGCTTTTTGGCGAAGTGGAGCGGTCCAGTGAAAAGAACGAGAAGCAGGAGAACAAGAAGAAAGGATTCGGGCTCGGACGTCTGTTCGGCCGGTAGACCATACAGCCATGAACGAGGAAAGCCGGGAGTGACCCCGGCTTTCCTCGTTCATGCGGATCCGTCATGCCCGCTGTGCAATGGGACCCGGATCTGCTTTCCCGAATTGTCCCGAAGCACGCAGTTCGTCCTGCAGTTCGCGACTGGTCTTGCTACTGCCATCGTGACTCCAACCGGGGGGGCCGAAGATGTACATCAGCTTTGCGTGTAACGTGGGTGCGCGTTTCACATCCTGCCAGATCTCCTTGAACTCGAACAGATTATGCGTGATCGGGTTGTTCGTGTTCGGATCGTGGCTGATGCCGAACTTGGGTACGACCCCTTTAATGGGAGCCTGCCAGGTACCGTACATGCGGTCCCAGAACGTGAAAATTCCCCCATGGTTACGGTCCAGGTATTCGGTGTTGCTGCTGTGGTGCACCACGTGGATATAGGATGAATTGAAAATGTTCTCGATCCACCCGTAGGAAGGAAGCAGTTGTGAGTGCAGGGTGAACTGATAGAACGCGTTCGCGATCAGGCATGTGGCGATCATGATCGGTTCGAACCCCAACAGCGGCATCCAAAGCCAGTAGATCGGCTTGATCAATGTGATGAACCAGCCGTTCCGGATACTGATGGTGAGGTTGTATTTGCGGCCACTGTGGTGGGGCAAGTGGGCGGCCCAGAGCAAACGGACATTGTGTGCAAGGCGATGGTGCCAGTAGAAGTTATGATCGTCCAGTACGATGCAGGCCAGCCAGATGTACCAAGCATAGCCCAGGCTGGTGTAGCCCAGGTGCTCCTGACGCCAGTCGGCAGCCCACCAGAACAGGAACATGTACAGGGTGATCTCGAACACGTTGGTTATCACCCGGATCACCGTGGCCCCAAGTCCGATCACAAAGCCACTGAGGCTTTCCTTCAGGTCGAACAGCTCCTTTGCCCGCAGGTATTCCAGGATGATCAGGACCAGGAAGATCGGGTAGATGTACTTGATGCCGATGCCCTCGATCGGCAGTTCTGGGAGACTGGCCTTCATGTCCAGCCAGGCCTGTATGGGATTGAACATCGCTCTTGTATCCGCCCCTGATTGACTGGGACCCGCCAAATCTACCTGCTTCAGCCGTTCGCTGACCAGCGCAATGTCAGGTGCCGGTAACTTGCGTCGGCCTAACCGCTCCCACCCTCATGCGTTCCTCGTTGTTGCTCTCCGCTCTCTTTCCATCGCTCCTCTTCGGGCAAAGCCCGATCAACGGCCCCATGCCCGGCCATAGCGACCTCTTGGAAGCCACCATCTGGATGCAATGTAAAGGACCATGCACGGCACGCCTGGAGTACTGGAAGCTGGACAGACCGGACAGTGTGCTTACCACGGCTGAACAGCGGTCGGATGCCGCAAAGGCCCACGCCATGGACTTCATCATGGCACCAGTGATACCCGGCACCACGTATGGCTACCGCCCTATCGTGAACGGGAAGGCCATTGATGTTGGACAACCCCTCTCCTTCACCACCCAGCCGCTCTGGCGACACCGGACCGATCCGCCACCGTTCACCATGGCGATCGGGAGCTGCGCATATGTCAACGAGCCGGCATACGACCGTCCGGGAAAGGCCTACGGTGGCGAGTATGTCATTTTCGACGCAATTGCAGAAAAGGACCCCGACCTGATGCTCTGGCTGGGTGACAACATTTACCTGCGCGAGCCCGATTGGGGCAGCCGCAGCGGCTACCTGCACCGTTACACCCACACGCGCAGCACGCCCGAACTGCAACGCTTGCTCCGCAGCACCCATCATTATGCCATCTGGGACGACCACGATTTTGGTCCGAACGATGGCGATGGAAGCTTCGTGCAGAGCGAACTGGCCCGGGAGATGTTCGACCTGTTCTGGCCGAACCCCACCTGTGGGGTGCCAGGCGTGATCGGCACCACCACCATGGTCAACCATTTGGACGTGGACCTGTTCCTGATGGATGACCGTACGTTCCGGGTCACCGGCGACATGAGGACCAATACACCGGCCTTGCTGGGCCCTGAACAGTTGGACTGGTTGATCCGTGCGCTCAAGGCCAGCAGAGCCCCCTTCAAGCTGGTGGCCATCGGCAACCAGGTATTGAACGATGCGGCCGTGTATGAGAACTATGCGACCATGCCCCAGGAACGCGCTGAGCTACTGCGCCGGATCGAGGAGGAAGGGATCCATGGCGTGGTGTTCCTCACTGGCGACAGGCACTTCACGGAGCTGAGCGAGGTCCGACTGAAGGATGGCCGCGTGATCTATGACCTCACCGTTTCCCCCCTGACGAGTGGCGTCTACAAGGTGAAGGAAGCCAACACCAACCGCGTGGACGGGACGGTGGTGGAGCAAAGGAATTTTGCGACGCTATCCTTCAGTGGCCCCGTGAAAGAGCGGACAATGACGATCCGTGTTCATGACGCACAGGGTGTGCTGCTCTGGGAACGCATCGTTGCCCGGTCAAGGTCGGAGAAATGAACGGGATCAGCCCTTGAAGATGCCGTAATGCACCAGCTCGTCCAGGTCCTTTCTGGTTGAACGGTTCAGTTCCCTCGTGCGCAGGTTCTCGGGTAATGAGCCGGGATCACCGGGGAAGCCGAGCACCGTAATGCAGACAAGGTCATAGACCTCCGGTATGCGGAACGCGGACCTGGTGGCCTGCGCGTCAAAACCGCCCAACAGGTGCAAACCCATGCCCATGGCCGTCGCCTGCGCCGTGAACTGGCCCAGGGCCAAACCCAGATCATGCCGCGCATGGAAGTTCTCGTGACCGTTGCGTGCGAACTGACGGTGTACCATGTTCACGATCAGGACGGGTGCCTTGTCCGCCCAAATGGAATTACTGGGGGCAATGCATGCAAGCAGGTCGGCATGCCCTTCCCCTCCTCGACGGACCACAAGGAATCGCCAGGGTTGCTCGTTCATGCTGCTGGGCGCCCAACGCGCAGCCTCCAACACCAAACGGAGTTCGTCATCGGTCACGTCACGTTCGCTGAACGCACGCGGGCTGTACCTGGCACCGATCACCGGATGCAAGGGAAGGACACTTCGATCGTTCACGGCCATTGCAGGAGCACTTGGGGTTGACATGGTGGCTCTTCAACACCCGGGACCGTGGTTGGTTCAGCCACGGATCCGATCGAGCATTTCGTTCATGTGCGTGGCATCCGCTGTTGTCAATTTCTTGACCAGGTCACGCATGTCCTCCTTGTTGAGCTCATCGATCTTGGCCAGTAGCTCCGCACCTTTCGGGCTTATCCGCACGTAGACCACCCTCCGATCCTCTTCGCAACGTTCGCGTTCAACGAGGTCCTTCGCGATCAACTTGTCCGTCAATCGGGTGGCATTGGGGGCCCTGTCGATCATGCGCTCCTTTACGTTGTGCATGTTCATTCGGCCCTTGGCACCTCTAAGGATGCGCAGGATGTTATACTGCTGCGGGCTGATGTCGAACGGTTTGAACAAGCCCACTTGCCTGCTCTTGAACCAATTGGCCGTGAACAGGACGTTCAACATGGCCTTTTGTTGTTCGCTCTCAAAACGACTTTTCAGTTCCTTGTCCAGTGCAGGCATACTGCAAATGTACGCGTATCTATTTTCCATGGAATATGATACGCTTGAACGTGACGGAACTGGTGCCTCGCCTAATTTTACCGCTTCACATGATCGCCATGTCCCGCTCCCACCTTTTCATCTTCGCACTCGCCCTCATCGCTTGTAACAGCGAAGGTCCTGGCACTTCCACCGCCCCCACTGCTGATACGAAGACAGCATCGGTCGCCGTGGACCCTTGGAAGGAACGCGACCAGTGGCAGCATCCCGAAGGGATGATCGGGATGATGGGCGGGGACCTTCGCAATCGGGTGGTCGCTGACCTTTTTGCGGACGATGGCTACTTCACCTTTAAGTTGCTGGATGCGGGGGCCGACGTGATCGCGGTCGTGAACGAGCCTGCTCAGGCCGAACGCTTGGAGGAGTTGAAGAAGGCCAAGGGTATCACCGACGATCGATTGCGTATCCGATTGGTACCTGTTGGCGATCCCGGCCTGATGCCCGAGGAGGCCGACATGGCGCTCATGGTGCATCGCTTCACGACCCTCAGCGACAGGAAGAGCTATTTCAACCTGATGCGGCGTGGTCTGCGCTACCCGTACCTCCTGTTCATGTTGGAGTGGCCCAAGAAACAGACCCAACATGGACCACCGCTCGCCATGCGCGCCGCTCCAGAGGAGATCATGGAGACCATTGGCAGCCTGAACTATACGGACGTCAGCTTCAACGCGGCCACCATTCCCGATCAAGTCATCTATGTGGCCCACGACCCGATGGACGACATGGGATCCCCGGAAAGCACCGGCCTGCAATAGACCTATTGCACGGCGCGGCGTGCGGCCCGTTGGGCGGCCTTTTCCTGCTCGGAAGGGGTCAGTTCAACACCCGTGTACTTGAAGAACAGGTTGGCCCAGATCATCTTGGAAAGCGCATACATCCAAGGACCGAGAACAACCAGACCACCAAGGCTGAGGGTGGCGTATAGCCAGAGCGGCGCTTCAGGGTATAATACCTGTATGGCCACATAGATGGTCACGAAAAAGGCAACGGCCAGCGCATAGCTCACGTACATGCCACCATAATAGAAGCCGGGTTCGGGCAGGTACTTACGATGGCATACAGGACATTCCTCGAGCAGATCGCCCGCCTTCGAGAGGTTATAGGGATTATCGTCCACGAAGAACGCACCCTCATGGCAGAACGGACATTTCTTGTGAACGATACTGTACGCCTTGCTGCCTTTCTTGAACATGGCCCAAAAGTACCTATGACCTGTTCGGCACACCGGTGATTTGGGTCACCATGATCATTTCCGCAGCTTGTCAGCGAAGACCTTACGGAACTTGTCCAGCTTGGGCCTGATCACCATCTGGCAATACCCCTGCTCACCATTCTGGGCGTAGTAGTCCTGGTGATAGTTCTCTGCAGGATAGAACGTGCTCGCGGGTGTGATCTCGGTGACGATGGGTGCCCTGAACGCACCGCTCTTATCCAGTTCCTCCTTGAAGTGCTGTGCACGCGAACGCTGCAGCTCATTGTGGAAGAAGACCGCGCTGCGATA